>Ga0308011_10000134_pt1 | contig 40049 bp, 48 predicted proteins | sample Neamet177_FD_203144 | JGI IMG/M metagenome (GOLD analysis project Ga0308011, IMG submission 203144) | Marine microbial communities from water near the shore, Antarctic Ocean - #177 | ecosystem: Environmental > Aquatic > Marine > Unclassified | place: Southern Ocean | collected 2014-07-25 | reverse complement strand
ATCAGCGTTAATGCTAATAGCTTTTTCTGTATTTAAGAAGGGTCTAACTGCTTCGCCCTTAGTAGGCGTTAGTAAACCACGGTGATATACTCTACCACGAAAGTCAATGGAGGCATCGACAGAGAAAGCTTGATTTCTTTTCCTGTAGAACTTGGCTGTAGCTAAAACACCACGACCATCATTACCACGAGACATGAACAACTTTTTCCACTCGTTTAAATCATCCCATTTCTTAGCTTCACCACGTTTGTCGTTAAAATAAATGACACGTTCAGCGAAATCAAAGAATTCATTATCAACTTCATACTTAGCAGACGTAGCGTGATTTAACATATTAGACATATCACGGTCAATCTGATTAGCATCATAGTCTGCGTATACCTTCTCAGATACTACGGGCATCTTAGTCTTGTTACCACGAGCGTCGTAGTACTCCTTAGAGCCAGTCTTAGCTATCATTCGATTACGAGGGTGATAGAAACCAAAACGACGTGCTGTACGTGCCTTCTCTGTAGCTATTTGTAACTGTCTCATAGGACCATTTACAATAGTTAACTGTCGAGTAACATTAACACCACGAAGGGACTTATCCATTACGGGTCTGCCTGTGTTTAAATCTTTAGGTGAGGATGTTCCAATATCACGAATGACAGTAGTGCGTACCATACCCTGCTTCTCTATAGACGCTATTATTCGGCTTCCGTCCTTGTGGAAGTCTTTAAGCGATTTAGAACGAAGAGGGTTTAAAGCACCTAATTCATCATCAAATATCTGACCAATCTTAATAGCTAACATATCGTAGTCAGCACCATCAGCAACAGCGATAGCTTCAATAGCTTTAGCAGTAGCACTAATAGTCTTCTCTTTTATGTTATCTAAGGCCTTAGCTTTCTTACGAACATGTAAAAACTCTAAGTCTAAAAACCTACGAGCTTTGAAACTCAAGTTGTTAATCTGTGTTTGTATCCAAGTATCCGTTGGTGGCTTCCTCTTAAAGAGTGCCTCAAGTTTCTTCTTGGCTTTGTAACCGGGAATCCTATCGAGAAGGTTTCTTACGATTGCCTCACGAGTTGGATAACGTTTAATAATAGGTTGTGTATAGGCGGCAAGGGGTGCCTTAATGTTGAAGTAAGCTTTCCTAGCTAGTTTTGCACCTTCAGTACCACGCCATAAATCTATATAGCGATTGTCTGCAATCTGAGAGTCAATGATTTCTGACATAGAATATTTCTTATTAAATATAAACACGTCAGGGTCATCTGCAAGCTTGGTAGTCAAAGAACCAAATAGTTTACCCCGGTCACTTGAACGGTTAAACATCAGAGTACCTAAGTCTTGTACAGCGTTAATAGTAAACTTACGCATAACAGAAGTAGGCTTTCCCCATACTTCACCAGTGTTATTGAATCGAACAAATGTCTGACGTAATACATCAGTAATAACAGCACGTTGGTTAATCGAAACATCTCTGCTTAAATCATTCACGAAACTAGTTATCCATTTTTTCTGTCTGTCCTCTAACACTATACTGTCATTTACACGCTTTATACGCTCTAATAAAATCTCAGGTTCTTGTACTTGTAGATGTCTTCCGGCACCACTTGTATAATCAGCACCTTCAGCGTTCATTACTGAACCTTCACGATTACTCTTGAAAGACCTACGGCTTGCCTGCTTCTGAGATAAGGAGTTCCCTTTAAAATCAGTTAAGGCTAATGCCTGAGAGTTATCTTGTACGTCATTCTTAAAGTGTGCTTTGAGTGCGGCCTTACCTGACTTAGATGCCATAAGCTCATCTGGAGTAAAGAAATCTAAATCTACATTACTTTCGTTTTGTGCAGAAGGTCTCTTGACTGTCTGATTGGCTCTACGCATTAATCCACTAATACTTAGGGCTTTACCTAGAGGCGATACGAAGTCTTTTGCTTGTATTTTACCTTGTTGAAATAGTCTAGCCTGCTGTTCACCACCAAGCATTTTAACTTGTACGTTAGTACCTTGTCGTCTTAACCACTTAGAAAAGCTTTTAATCTTACTAGGCTCACCTGTTAATTGGGTTGCGCTAATATTCTTTAAGTTTCTAAGTTTCATGTTCTTAGAGTTTACTGCTAGTAAGTCTTCTTTAGACTTTACAACAGGAACCATAGTAGAACGACAGTTCCAATGTAACGGCGGTTGATAGCTTCTATCTTCTATATCATATACTCTGCCATTGTGAAATGCACATATCTGGCTTGTTCTACCATCTAGTATGGCAGTGAACATGTAGCCTTGCATTACTTCTCTGTTAGCTTCCATTACCTGATTCAGAGCATTTGTCTGAGTTGCGGTTATAGATGTTCTTGTTAATGTCTTAGCTTGGTACTCTGTTATCTTGGTCGTCTTTAAAACGTCATTGATAATCTCAGTCTGAGTTAAACCTTTAGCTAAACCACCTTTTACTTTTGATTGAATACGAACCAGTTCACCAGCACTAATGTTGCTCATGTTCTTAGATAGTGTTTTAACACCTTTAATCTGTGGTCCTGTAATCTCAGCCAGCAATGCTTTACTGCTAGGCTTTTGTGTTCTGTAGAACTTCTTGATTTCAGCATCAAGGTTGTTCTTGTGAAAGACTTTCTGTGAGTTGGAGAACTCGGCTAGGCTTGTCTTGTTATGGCCTAGTAGTTCTTTTCCGAAGCGAGTTACTTCTGGTTTCACGTCTGTTCGGATATCCCCTTTTAAAAGGTCTCTCAAGTTATCTCTGTGTTTCTTAATGATTGTACGATTCTTTATTTGTACACCATTCTCGTATAACCTTACGTCACCCATATGGTCAACAGTTCGGTCAAATATCTTTTCATTGATGTTCATAGTAATCTCCTCATTACTTAATTCGTGAGTGTGGATGTACTCCTTTTCTTGGAGTTGGCGTGGCCACCCCCGTAGGGATGACCTCTAATAGTATTACTCTTCTTCTAGAGTTATTTCTGAGTCTGCTGTAGTGTTAACCAAAGGGTCAACTTGAATAGCGGCAATAGCCTCTTCATCATTATAATCAGCAGGCAGGAAGTCGTTATACTTAGCGATGTTAACGAAAGTCTCACGGGAGATGATTCCACCCTGATACCATTCAGAAACAAGACGCATAGCACCTTCTCCACCGACAGTAGCGGCAAAGTCAGAAGACAATTGGAATTCAACATCATTACCAGTTAGTTCTGTGTCGTATTTCCAGTTAATCATAAATGCTAGTATTTCCTGCATAGTACCTGATATCTTAGCGTTCATAGTTCCTAGTTGTGCAGTCTGAGAAGCATTACGTATTTCTAAAGCAACACCTGAAGCGGCTTGCTCTGGAGACAACATGCGGATACCCATCTTAGCCATCTCTTCGACAGTAGATTGTATCGCTCTATCCATATCAGCTAAAGCACCTGTTGGTGTTTCTAATACAGTGATAGACTCATCTTTACGAACTCTTAACCATGTACCTAGACCTGCGCTAACTAAATCATCGAATTCCTCGTCAGTCATATCTGATTGTACAACAGGTGTATAAGTAGCGGCACCCATAAGTAGGTGGTTACGACGAGATACTTTATTGTATAATGCGACTTCACGGTCAATCAACGGCATAAGCACGGGCTCTATTGGTTCAATCTGACCATTTAAAGGCCAAGCAGGAATCCTCTTAAGTCTCTCGCCAAACTTCATTGGGTAAACAGTGTCGTATAAACGGAAACCACCATCAGCAGAGTCTTCATACTCTTGTTCAATGTTGCCATTCAATGCGTTAACTTGGTGTGAGCCAGACTCTTTACGATAATAGTCTAGGACCAAATATCCTTCTTCGTCTAAGTAATGGTCACACACAGTGTCCACATAGCTAGGATGCCAAGGGTTTTCTTTTGTATACACCTCGGTTATGTACCTAGTTGTCCAGCGGCTAAGAGCCTTTACACGAGTGATAGGGTGTGTCTTTACCTGAACGTTAATAACATTCTCTGCTTTAATCAAAACAGGGTAAGGAGAAATCATTGCTCTTTCTTCTACATCCATCATTTCTAATTCAGAATCAGAGACCATTGGTCTGTCAATATAAACCCATGCACGAGAAGTTTGTAGTTCTTCCCATATAGCGGCATCTAGAAAGTTGAATAATGAAGCACCATCAAGTGTGATGTCCTTTGTAATCCAGTTATAAGCCTCTGCATTAACTTCGTTACCAAGAATTTCTTCAGGTAATGTGAGTGAAGAGGGTTTACGTAGTAATGCACTAATCAAAACACGAGCATACTGAGTAGTCAAGCCTGGTAGTTCACCTTCTGATTTGTAGAAGTCGTATTGTGCTTGTGACATGCTAGGTGAGAACGGGAGTAATAAATTACTATAATCATGCTCGATGTATTCATCATGTGCCTTAGCATGGGCTTCACCTTGGAGTACAGCACGAGCCTTCTTCCATAGTGGTTTTAGTGATAAGTAAGATGCACTAGGAGTCTCTACTCCACGCTTTTGCGTATTAGCGGCTGTCTTTATTAGAGCCATATTTGTTACCTCATTAAGTTAGATTAATGGGCACTAAAGCCCTTCTGTTGTTGTTGTTAGTTAAGTATATTTAAAGATAAAACACAATCATGTTACATCTTTGAAGATACCTAAAGTAATATTTAAAGTATAATTAAAGGGGGGTCGGGGGTCATAAGGGGACCCTATTTTTCTTCCTTAGTAAATAGGTAGCAGGAGGAGCTTTTACACACCTCCCACCTTGAGACCGTCAGACCTTGAGAGTCTGTCCCAAATTTCTTATCATAAGGGGACCCCATTTATTACTTAGGTATCTCGAAGTGAGGACCGTCAATGAATGGTTTCCTATTTTGACTCTTTCTCAGCTTGACATAGGCATTGTGTGCCTTCAAAGCTTTGTTCTTGTCAAGGTCATGTGACCATGCCCCGCCCCAACGAAGGGGTGTCTTTAGTTCTTTAGCGGCCTTAGCAAAGGCTTCAGCTACAACGATGTAGTGAGCTAATTCCCAAGTTACTTTACCGTCCTTATATACCACAATATCTACAGCCATACCGTCTTGATGACGAGAGTGACGTATCTGTGATTTTCCTTGTATAACTAATTGGTTCTGTTCATGCTGAGTTCGGAGACCACAAGTGATTCCAAAGTCCATTACACTTAACTCAAGTGCACGTCTTGTAACCGCTATCAAAGCAGGGTCTACGCCCTCTAGCTTCATCTCTGAGCTTCCACCAAACTTGTAACCGCTCTTATTAAACATACTTCCTAATTTCATTTTTCCAAAAATCATTGCTTCAACCTGTCTGCTATCTTCTCGCCTGAACGACCAACCACATAACCACCTACACCAATTTGTAATAGGTTCCAAAGTTCTTTAGGTAACTCTATCAAGAAGACAGAGCCTGTAAGCATATTAACCACGGGAAAGAATAAATAGTTCAAGGCAACAATGGCAATTATAACCATCATCAATAGAGGTCTCCACGCCGCTGTTATCCAGTTGCTTGATTTAGCCTCTGCTAGAACAATCTCACCACTTAGCGCTTCTAGACTTTCTGAGTTCTCTAGTAACGCTAACTTTATCTCTTTTTCTACTTCCTCTGACTTGTCGCCATCGGGGATAAGGCGTTTAACCAAATCCCCTATGATGGGCGCAAGTACGGTAATTATCGCACTCATTTATTTCTCCAATAATGTTTTTAACTCGTCTATCTGTTTCTGTTGCTCTTTAACAGCTTCTACTAATAGACCTACTATGTTGCCATAAGACACTGACTTGTAACCGTCTTCAGTACTAGTGGAAACTACTTCAGGAACAATTACTTCTAGTTCCTGCGCAATTAAACCAATCTTCTTAACGCCCTGCATAGTATAGCTAACACCCCGAAGGCTTATAACTTTATCTAATGCAGACTCCAACGTTCTGATATCATCCTTTAGACGACCATCTGATGTTGTGTTTACATCCACTGCTTGAATTATACCTGTAGAAGTCAAATTTCCGTTAATCTGGGCAGAAGCCGCTGTTACAGAAGTTGTTGCTACAAGAGTGTTACCTGTTACGATTCCCGCTGACATGTCTACGCTACTTACTTTAAGCGTAAACAAGGTCTTCCATCCGCTTCTATAAACCTTTAACAAAGGATTTGAGCCAGATGTGTCTAACCAAAACTTACCATCAAGGACCTCGTCTGTTGGTGCAGAGGAACCTGAGTGGCAAGTGTCTAATGCCGCCATTGCGTCGTTTAAATCAGCGGTGTAAGCTGTACCTGATTGGACAGCAGTTATACTTCTAGTTGTTGTTGACATTTAAATACTCCTTATTGTCCAATTGCTTGCCAATCAACGGTGCGTTGGACACGACTACCGCTATTGTAAATTGAGTATACAAACCCATTCTTGTTTCTTGATATGATGAAAAGCTCATCTCCTGTAGAACCGCCGATAGTGTTGGTTCCGATAGTCGGGTTACTAGTTCCTCCAATGCCACCATAGAAAGGTGTTGTGAAAGTCACTGTAGTATCCCCAGAAGTAGAACTTACTTCAGACCCTGTTTTAACAACATCCTTCTTATCAAGAAGAATACCTAATTGGCTTATAACAATAGACGTGTTAGTGTCTTGAGCTGTACCTATAAATTTGAACCTTAGTCCACGACAAGTAAAACTACCAACAGTAAGCAACTCATAAGTTGACCAAGTAGGAGAACCAGCAGGGTTGTCTTGTGTTGTAGATACTAACACACGAAGTGCCGCTTGCTGAACAGGTCCTGCAAAGCTTGCTTGTGTTGAAACTAGAACATAATCTTCTACATCAACGCCACGGGTAGTAACCGCCGCCTCTATTGTAGGAGAAACTCTAACTGTCTCAACCTCACCTAAGTCTACATAACCGTTGTAAATATAAGTCATTTCGGTTTGTCCAGATGAAAGCTCTAGGTTTCCACCTATAACAGAACAATTAGTCTTCGTACCTAAATAACCCGGAGTATGTTCATCCGTTTGCTCAACCTGATTGAAAGAGTCGTCTACAAAGTTACTAACAACAGTCGCCGCATTTACAGAGTAAGTTCCGTGTGAGTCTTTAAACTTTATAAAGAACGTACCTTTAAGTGTTGGAACTGTTTTATTGTTTGTATTACCGGATAGAGAGTCAACAAGTCCTGCGGAAGTGTCCCAAGAGGCACTAGCAGTTACTGAGTTGTGGAAACGTATTTCACACGAACCCCCGTATATAACATCTAGGTCTGAGGACAGATTCCAAGAAAGGTTTATTTGACCTTCATTAATGTTTCCTGAGAACCCACTTGGGTCAGCGGGAGCCGCCGATAATCCTACCATATTGCTTGTAACAACAACGGCAGTACCGGGGAAGTCATAAGCACTAAAAGGAGTTACTTGGAAATCATAGCTAGCGTTTGATACGTCAGGTATAGTTATGTTATTTGAAGAAGTAGTACCGACGTCTATATAGACAGAATCAGTTGTCTTCTTGTACTCTACTTTGTAGTAGAAGTTATTAACACTTGACAAGTCGGGTGACCATTCAACTAATGCTCTTGATTTAACACCAGAGGCATTGTTCGTGACATAGACTTCTTCAGTGATATTTATAGAGGAAACCTCAAGAGGCCCTTTTATTAATACTTGATTACTGACTATAGTAGCTAGGCTTCTAGAACCCAAGACAGTACGAACTACAACTTTAAAATCAAAGGTGTTAGCAGTATCTAATCCATCTAGTTTTCCGAAAGAAAAAGACTTTGTATTTGTAGTGCCTAAAGAAACGAAGTCGCTGTCAGCGCTAACCTTGAAGTAGATTTCATAAGTGAAGTTACCTAGGTTTTCATCATCAGCATAGTCCCATGTTAGTTTACCAACTTCGTAGTTAGCAAGACCTGTTTGAGAGACTACAATATTGTTTACCGATTCTACAGTGTGTGTGAACACCTCTGCCTTCGGGTATGCAATACCATCTGCAACATTCCAAGCCAAAACATTCGGATTAAAGAAGGAAGCTTGAACCTCTGTAGTGAAGTCACCAGTTACTTTTACTGCCTGTACTCTGAATACTGTGGCTGTGCTTAATCCAACTTCAGGTAGAGTAACATTTATTAGGTCGCCTGGCTCTAGTGTTAGACCTTCACGGTTAGTAGTAAAGTCTATAGTAAAGATTGAACGAGATGTTCTAACCATTTGCTCGGCTTTTGCTAGAGCATGGTAAGGGTCTGATATGTGGTCAGGGCTTACTGCCGCCTCAAAAGGTTGTCCGTTATCTTCTGCAAGAAATGTATTATGTACACCACTGCCTCTTGTCGGAAAGGTTGCACTATCTGTCTTAAAGTCTTCGTGTTCATTTAAGAATGAGACCGTAACCTGATTGAACCTGTCTGATGCAGATGGGAATTGTATATTAAACAAATCTGAAAGTATATTGTCTTTGTTGAAAGACTGAGTTACTAACGCCGAAGTCTCGGAGTCATTTGCAGGGTAATCTAGTAGTAGCTTGTATTTGCCTTCAGTATCCCAAGTTAACTCTGCGTAGTTCATGGAAAGCATTATTGTCTCTATGTTATCACGAATACCTTTTTCTGTATCTAAAGTAACGTTACATTCATATAGCGGTACATTCCGTGTAGGAACTGAGACTACGTTAAAGGAACCCGTAGGTTTCTTATCAGTGCCTCCTGTTTTAGCCCACAAGTAATAAATCAAAGTATCATCTGCCTGTAGAACAACGTCTTCATAACCCCAATCATTAGGGTCAGGGAAATCACCCGATGTAGGGTAAGATGATACAGGCTTAGAACCAAAGATGTGTCCCGCAATGGATGCGTTTGACAATACAGTAGACTCACATATTATACCAGCATCATAGAACGACTTAAGGTTTACCTCAGAGTCTAATAATCCTTTACCATAAACATTGTTCGTTAAGTAGTCTAGCAGAACAAAGGCAGGGTTGTTGGAATATTCTCTTGTACTGTTTATACTGTAGGTAGAACCAGATAGAGTAATCTTTCTAATCTTTACACCATCTATCATAAATTGAACAGAAGGAGCGCCAGAATAGTTACCTTCATCACGGTCAAGTCTAAAGACTTCTGCCGCATAACATACATTGGTAAATTTATCACTAGAAGGGTATCCGTTTGCCTGAAGCAAGTTAGAGGTTCCGCCATCAGGATATACTATTATCCTCTGGCCCTTCTTGTAGTCACGGTGTGAGAAAGACTTCTCATTCACTTTAATATGGTTTATTGCAGATATGCCGCCATGACATATAGCATGTTTAGCAAACATAAATTCATTCTTTGTACCAGTAACGTTACTTGATAATGCACCTGAGTTTATAGGCTTAACGCTAATGTTCTCTAGTGTATTAAATAAGTTAACAGCAGTCATAGTGCCACTAACATTCTTCTTTGCGATGTCGTCTGACAAGAAAACAAACGTGTCATTTTCTGGTGCCGAGTAAACGTAGTCAGAAGATATTTTGTGGTCGAACTGAGTTCCACCCATCATCTGTCTTCCATAGACTACAGGTAGAGAGATAGCTTCGCTGTGGACAGTAAACATAGAACCCTTACGAGCCTCTGCCGCCGCCGCCATCTTGGCCTTCATCTTCTTTGCTTGGTCTATAGTTATAGCGGTTGATATTAAGAATATCGTAATCTGTATTACAAAACCAGCCATTATACTTTACCCCACTTTAATTGTAAGTCGTAACCATCATTTATCCTATCGAAACATGTGTCCGTAGTATCATATTGGTCAGTACCAAATCTTGTTGTAAAAAATGGACGAACTATATCTAAGTCGGCCATCGGTGAAGAACATTCAATAGTAACAATCTTTGAATCAAAATCATTAGTTATGCTCGGATTGTCTACAAAGCCCGTATAAACGTAAACTAGGTCAGTAGGTATAATCAGAGGGCCAAGCGTGTTATGGATAAATCCAGCACGTATATTGACACCCTTACCAACAATACCAGCTCTTCCTTCTAAGAAGAGAGCGTTATTTGGGTCTACAAAAGAAACTTTATATGCTTCTCTGTCTAATACCGAATTCTGTTTTGGAGCTTCATAACCAAATAAAGCACCGTTAGCTGTGTACAAGTTTCCGTCAACTGTTAAATCTGTAGAGTGTGATGTTAAATAATAATTAGTATTTAAGTTTAGCTCTACCAAGAAGAAATACTCAACATACTCCTGCGCAAGTGCGGCTTGCACATCCGTAGAAAATTGTCTCATTAGATTGCCTCAATTAAGTTTATTGGTCCGGGGCTTGCAAGTATTCCATCTTGAAAGGTAATACCTCGCTGGTCATCTATGCTTCTGAACTGAGTTAAAGTACAGTTAGAACCATACAAGAATTGCGTGCCGCTTGGAACTGAAGTTCTTAGTGTTGGGTATACTTCTACAGGGCCTGATACAGTAGTGCTTGCGTCCCAGTCTGTTTTAAGTAAATAAACCTTTGTGTGATTTGCAAACCTTACAAAAGAACCTTTAGGTAGAAACCCAGCACCAGTGGCAAGTGCCAAAGGTATAGTAGAAGCGCCTGCAGTGATAGCTCCGTTAGCTGTAAATACTCCTGTTATTGTTCTCTTGTCGTCTACTTCTTTTAACTGTGGCATGATGATACTTGAAGAGGAAGCTAATCCACTCACTGATGCTAGTAGCTGGTCAGCGGCCTTATCATTTGTTAGTACTTCAAAGCTTAGTTCCCAACGCTGTGCATTCTGTGCTGTACGTATTTGCTTCAGAGACACGGTGTCTGCTGTAAACATGGGCTGGTTACTTACAATTGTTAGAGGAGCTAAAATTGGGCTACCTTGGTAATAATAAGCTGTCATAATTATTCTCCTAAATATATGGGTCTAGCGTGAAGCTGTAATGTGATTTCTTTGGGTAAGAACCTACGCTGTGGCTTAACGCCCTTGTTTCTTAAGTCTGCGGAAAACCAATAGTTATCGCCAGCAATCATAGCGCCGCCAATGCCTTGTTGAATGTCAAATGCTATATCGCCTGTCTCCGGTTTCCGGTCCTTTACAGGTTTAAATTTCATAGCTAGTGTGAACTTTATTAAGTTCGAATAACCCAGTTGTTCATGTATTCCTTGCAAGAACTCATCTGAATCGTTATATGAGAGGGTAATGTCTTTGCTAAGTGATAAATCACCTCTTAATGCTCTTTCATATTCTAGAAGAAAGGCAAAACAATCGTTATATCCCCTGATAAAACGGTCCGCACTCTTTGCTCTACTGTCAATAACTGTCTTGGCCGCATCTAAGGCGACTTCTAATTGTGTAATACTATACATGTTCTCTCCTATAGAGTGAGCCAGAGAGAGGCACTAGGGGTCTTCCGATGATAGTCACCATCCAACCTAACCTAACGTCTCTCTCTGTGCCACTTTAGATGCCTTCCTCGATAAACATTCTAACTAAGTCAGCTACAATGTCACTACGAACAATATCATCTACTCCAAATTCAATTATAGGAAGGTTTATACCCGCCCTATTTACTCTGTAACAAAATTCAATTAAGTCTTTACCACTACGAACATCTGACTGTGCAGGGTCTCCCATAAGAACTAACTTAGAGTTTTCACCTAGTCTTGTTGTAATAGCCTTTAATTCTTCCATACTAAGGTTCTGAGCTTCATCTACCAACACCAGAGCGTCCTCATAAGAGCGACCTCGGATAGTTTCTATTGGTTGGATTTCAATCTCACCCTTGTTAAGCATGTACTCGTATTTACCTCTACCAAAAGCTTTTCCTAAAACTTCGAGCATAGGCATTAACCAAGGAGTCATCTTCTCAGCAATTGTGCCGGGGAAGTGTCCTAATGATTTGCCAGTCGGAACGTTAGCACGAGTCAATACAATCTTCTTGTATCCACCCTTTAAAAATAGTTGTGCAACCGTTCCCGCACTACAGTATGTCTTACCTGTACCAGCGCAACCCATCGTAGCAACAATAGGAGCTTCTTTTATAGCGTCAATTAAATCCTGTTGTTTCTCATTCTTAGGTAGAATATGGAAACGGGTAGGTGGATTCTTTAAACGATATATATTCGTCTTATCTTGCTCCTGCTCGTAAGCGGGGCGTCGATTAGATTTTTCAGTGAAGCGAGGTTTGCGTTTAGCCATTAATTAGTCTCCGAAAGAGTGTTAAAGAGAAAGACAAGGCCCTGACAGCCCTATCATAAGAGGTACCTATTTATTATATCCTACGAACTACAACAGCTTGGTCGTGGTCTGTTCCGTTGCTGTGAACGTTTGTAGTAAGGGTAGTGAACCCTGTTGTAGACTTTGAGGATACGGTGCTATTGTTCCTGTTGTCGCCTGCCAAGACGGTTTGAATGCTTATGTCTACGATGTAGTTAGTATTAGCTTCGGCATTTGTAAAAGTATATATTGTTTGTCCAGCGGCTGAACGGCTTACGCTACTGAAACCACTGTTAGCCAAAAAGCTTGGAGTAGTCCCAGAGTAGATAACAAATGCTTCTGCTTCATTTTTAGAAGTTGAATTTGCTACTATAGCACCTTTAATTTTTTCTGGGGATACGATAGTCTCTGTTGTTGAAGTACCCGCTTCCCATACAGCTACCGTCTGTGTATTAGTAGTAGCAAGTCCGGAGGGGTGTAATTTTGAGGATAGTGTTGCCATAATTTTAGGCTCCTTAAATTTAAATTATTTTAGAAAGAAGGTTATCGAATAAACGATATGCTCGTCTGGTATGTGCTCCCGACTTTTTGCCCTCCAGCATGGTGAACAACTACTCTACAGCCGGTATTAGCTATATTGTAGAACTTTACTTGACCATCGTTACTGCTACCGCTGTTATCATTAGAGTAAGCATAGTTCCCTGAGACGCAGTAATTAGCGTCCACTAGGCTGTTTGTAAACGTAACTTGGAATTCCCCATAATTTACGTAGGTTAGGCTGGCTATATTGTCGCTGGCTTGTATTACGGGATTTGAAGTGTTTTGTGCATAAGAGAACCTTGCCCATGCTTTTATAGGACTATACAAATCAATCGTTGACTTTATCTTAAGCGGGCTAACAAGAGCCTCAGTTGTACTTGTTCCGGTATTCCAAGCAGAGGTTGCTAGAATATCTGATGAAGTCACAACTGTACCCCCTACAGCGCCTACTTGAGCATATACTTGCCAAGTTGTTCCGTTATAGACGAAGTCAACAGAAGCACCTGATACGTCCATAGTCATGTTCTGAGAGTCACCTTCAATAGTAGAACCATTACGAGCAACTATTAGGTTGTATGTACCCCAAGTAGAATAATCAACTACTCTAATCATGTTGCCAATCGAAGGAGATGCTGGTAGTGTGAGTGTCCAAGAGCCACTGTTAGTATTAGCTATGACCGCATCGTTATCTTGAGCAGTGTAATTAGCTGACTTTAATTTCCAAGCAAGACCAGCTACTATGCCTGTTAAGGCAGAACCGTCACCCGCTAGAGTGCTTGCTGTTATCGAATTTACATTTAATATATTTCTGCTATTATCTATAACAGTTGTATTTGAAACTTTAATTGCCATTTTCGTTATCCTTTATAACTAAGCTTGTTGTAGGTCACCCCGTAAACCTCGTTAAAAGTTTATTAGGATGACCCCTTGTTATTATTAGCTAAGCCTCTAATGCTTCTACCCTAGTCTTTAGGGATGCTATTTCTGTTAATGCTTCTTGTAAAGCGGCTGTAAGTAGTGGCACTAGCTTGCTCTGGTCTATGCCCTGATATTCTGGAGTACCATCGTCATCTACTGCATCTTTAGTGCCGTGTACCGATTCAGGAACAACAGCTTGCGCTTCATGGGCTAGGAAACCATCGACACGAGTGCCGTCTGATATCCATTCGAAGTTTACAGGATTTAACGCTTGAACACGAGCAGATGCACCTGTCATTGGTTGCGCATCAGTCTTTAAGCGGTAGTCCGAAGATGTGTTGTAGGCTGTAGATGAAGAACCAGTTGTTATTGAACCAGTCTCACCTCCACCAACAGTATGCTCAAACATTAATGCTTTACTGCCGGCACCCGCTTCACCTACAAAATTACCATGCCCATTAGTTGTAGCACTTCCATTAATACATATTCTAGCATTGGCATTTATGCGGAGGCGTTCTGTATTGTTTGCAAAAATCCTAGTCGGGGTGTTCTTTTCATTTATTATATCAAAGCCACTTGTAGAAGCAACTAATCTTGATAAAACACTTGTGCCGTTAGCACTTGAAAGTACTAATGTGCCACCCCAGTTGTTGTCTGATACAGATGCAATTTGTAATGCGTGAGATGCACCATAACCACTGCTTAAACTAGTTATGCCAATGCCAACATTACCGCTGTTATTTACCTGTATCGCATTAGCACCATTAATAGATAGCCCAATAGAATTAGTACCAGTATTATAGAAGCCTGTGCCAGCATCTCCAACAGAAAATGCGGGTGCACTTGCACTAGACGATGTTACCTTTACTTGCCCAGAGCTAGTTGTGGCACCCGTGATAGATACGCCGGTATCAAACTGTACAGAACCAGCACTGTCATTATCACTAAAGCGGAGGTTTGCACCACTGCCATAAATGTCCCACTTGCCTGTTCCAGAACCAGCATACATTCTAACATAATCACCGCTTGATGATGAGTTAGCTACTACTTTTTGGTCAAACTTGACATCACCACCAGTTACAATCTGAATAGCAGAAGTGTTATGTGCTGAACCGATGTTCCCATTGTTATTAATTGTTAAATTAGCAAGGTGACTTGAGTTACTACCAATAGATGAGTTACCAACAGTGGCTGTGCCTGTGACTGTTACACCTGCACTGTTTGTTAATAGTTTAGAGGCATTGTTATGAAATAGCGTTACTCCACCATCTGCATACGCACTAAACATTTCCTCACTATTTGCGTTATTCTTTACACGAAAGCTATTTGAGCGTACTGTTAAATCACCAGTATCATTCTTTATAGTTGCATTTCCACTGGCATGATAGATACTTAAATCGTCACTATCTCCAATAGTTAAAGCATCTGTAAAGTCGCCTAAAGATAAACCATCAGAAGTCACTGTGCCTGTTACGGCTATGCCCGTTGATGCTGTGGCAAACTTGAGTGCGTTATCGTGGTACAAAGTCACTGCACCGTTGTTAGCAAACTCAGCCATAGTTTCACTGGCTGTACTTTTGATGGCAACATCGCCGCCTCTCAACCACAAACTACCCGCCCCAGCGTCATCCACGTAACTTCTTGTGCCATCATGGTAAATCTGTAGGTCAGACCCTGCTCCGAAGATGGCTTTGTTGTTATCGCCTAATGTTAAGTTGCCATTAGGAATACTGACATTTTGAGAATTATCTATAGATAAACCGGTTGTACCAGTAGTCTCCAGTGTCATAACTTCTGGATTGGAGCCGTGGTTATATTTTATTTTACCTCTAGCGGAGGCGTTGTCGGAGAATAGTATTTCGCTTGTTCCACCAGCCGAACCATTTCCGATTTCAACTTGTGTAGCTGTTACTGAGCTATTGAACGTAGACGCACCTGCCGCTGAAGCATCAATAGTAATGGCATTAATAGTTGACCCACCATCGTTAACTTTAAAGAACATATCCTGATTAGAAATCATTCCTTGCATTATAAACTGCGAACCATTGCCGTTTTGTAGCTGACCATAAACTGTACCTGCATCAGCAAACTTTACATTCCCAGAATCAGCATCAAGTGTGATTGCACCTCCAACGTCTAACGTAAAGTTACTTGCGTGAGCAATATTACCTGTCATTGTACCGCCAGCTTTAGGCAAGGCGGCACTAGACGTATTTGTATTAGATGTTATAGCGGAAGATTGTGCTGAAGAAATTCCCGATTTATCTGTGTTTAAGGATATTGCTATCAGTGCGGAAGATAAGTCTCTTGTTTTACTCATAGGTCACCTCCTTTAGCAGGCCATGTTATTGTATTGGGAAAGCCGGCTTGCGTTGGTAAATCAAGCAGTGCTTGTCTGTAATCTGACCATGCTTCTCGATTTGCGGATGTTAAGGCCGCCCAGCGCAGTGCATTACCAGCTATTGGGTCTACCTCTTCAATTAACCTTTGGTCACGTTCAACTCTTATATTTGCCGATAGTTCTGCATCTAACTCTGCTTGAGTAGGTGCAACATAAGCCGCATAATCTGGACCAATAAGTTCGAGCAATACACTGTTGTCTACAGTCATATCTGTATCATCAGGCATTAACCCATATGGTATCCAACCAAACTCTGGGTGATTAATTTCTACTTGAAATGCAGTATTCTCTGAGTTTAGGGATTGTGCGTTACGCACTTCTGTTATTGTTACTTGTGGCATAAGCGCCTCCTTTTATTGCAATTATTTATCAAGATATTCTGCACCACAGTGTCCCAGGTTTGTCATTGACACTGCTGTGTCTAACATCACCACCCATGTTTCTCCAAGTGCCTGATAAACCTTGTGTTGTAATTTGTTGGTTGTGATACTCTCGGTTTGGTATCAATCTAAATGAATGTGTGTTACCTTGAGCAATAGTGTTGCCTGCAATAGTAGCCCCTCTAGCTATTGTTACATTGGCTTGAAAGCTAGTAGTACAACCAATAGTATAAGTACCCACATCGCCACGAGTTGTACTGCCGCCAACACCTGTTAGGTTAGCGCCACTGCCGTGATAGGTTACGGCGTGTACTTCTTTAAAGCGTGAACCTGAATTGCCTAAATCATAAGAACCATCTACTGTAGAACCTGCATCATTGGTGGAATAAATAAGAGTACCATCAAATGCTATCCTTGCACCTGATGCTTTACCAATCATTACGTTTCCATAGAAAGCAGAAATACTACCTACAGCTGACCCGTCTTTGCGGAATGTAATAATGTCGCCATCGCTATCTTCACGATTAAAGACTGATGCATATTCACCTCCTGCAAATAACTGACCGTTTGCCATAAGACTTACACCAGAGCCGCCGTTGGTAATTGGGCTGTGTGTACTTGTATGCCCCACCATCACATTGCCTGATGTGTCGATGCGCATACGTTCTGTACCGCCTGTGCTAGAACTACTTCCATTATAAAGAGGGGCATTTGCCGTTAAATTTGTTGAGAAGCTCAGTACTCCTGCAGAAGCAACGTTAAGGTTTCCGTTGTCGTTGCCTAGTCCTGCATTACCTCCATTACTTCCTCCATTTCCTGCATCAACTAATCGTATTCCTGCCGCATCACTATTTTGAAAGATTGCGACGTCATAAGCATTTCCTGAAGATATTGTTCCACCACTTGAAACGTGTAATTTTCGGTTCGGGTCATTCGTTCCAATACCTACTTTTCCGTTGTCTTTAATGCGCATACGTTCTTCAATAGCCGCACCTGTAGCTTCAGTTTGGAAAACTAAATCTGCCGCTGTCGCCGCTGTTGATTCACCACGTATCATCGCTAAAGAATGGTCATCGGAATTACCGAAATTTACTTGACCTAAGTTTTTACTTGCCGCAGGGGTGTCTGTACCCTTTAAGAATAATTGGCCACCGCCTTCATTGTGTACGCCTTGGAGTGTTACTGATGCGTCAGTATTGAAAGTAGCCGAACCCTTATTAGACATATCAAGGGTGAGGGCTGTTATAGCTGAACCGCCATCGTTGCCTACAAATAAAATATCTTCGTCACTTGCTTCACTGTGAATTTGTAAGTCACCATTATTTCTTTTTATACTACCATAATGTACACCATTTTGTTTAAGAAAAATATCCCCACCGCCCGCATCAAGGGTAAGATTCCCTGTTACGTCTAGAGTAAAATCGCCGCCGTGTGCAATATTGCCTGTCATAGTACCACCCGATAGAGGTAGCTTAGTAGCCAATGCTGTTGTAAGTGTAGAGTTATAACTGGCATCATCGTTGATAGCCGCCGCTAACTCATTTAAATCATTTAGTGTGCTTGGTGCGCCACCTATAAGGGTCGTAATCTTATCTACTACATAAGCTGTTGTAGCTATTTTAGTGCTATCATCACTTTCAGCTTGTGTGGTTGCTGTGGATAAGCGAGCCGCCGCTATTGTACCTGTAAGATTAGTTGCTGGAACATCAATACCAAGACCTTCTATATCAGATTTAGTTTGGTCTGCGGTAGCAGAGGATTCAATAGCATTCAGCTTAGTGTGGTCAGCATCTGTGAAGTTGTTTTGTGTCAACCCACCATCACCAACCGAATAAGTAGTATTAGTGTCTGTAAAGACAGCGTTAGAAGGGACTGCCTTCTCTACTAAGGGGTGTGCAACGTTAGTTACTTTAGCTGTATTAGCTGTTATAGCCGAAGCCTGTCCTGAAGTAATACCTGTTTTAGCTGTATTAGCTGTTATAGCCGAAGCCTGTCCTGAAGTAATACCTGTTTTAGCTGTATTCAAAGCTATAGCATCAACAGCAGAGTCTAGTGTTGAACCGTCTGCGGCTACGTCTCGACCATCTACTGTTCCTGAAACAGCTAAGTTACCTGTCACAGTGTTCGCTATTACATCGAAAGTATCAAAGGCAACTAGCTCTATAATATCGTTTAGTACTGCCGCAACAGTTAAAACAACATCTGTTCCATTAGTTGCAGTGTAGTCTGTGCCGTCTTTTAAGTGTACTCCGTTTAAGTATATATCTATATATCCAGCAGTATAGCCTGATGAAACGAATGTAGTTTGACCAGAAGTAGCTGTAAAATCGTCTCGTGACTGTGTTGCCACAGGAGTTGGTAAAGAACCAATATACCCTGACATGTTATACTCCTCCTACGGATACTGTTATTTTTGTTTTTGACATTGTTTATATCCTTTAATTTAAATTGAGATTAGGTTCCACCGACAAGTCATAACTCAGCCCATGTATTGCACAGGCCAAGCTATTTTTTATGTCACCTTTATGTAGGTTCAGTAGTCCATAGACATATGTGATTAACCTTCTAACGCTGTTAGTCTTGTTTCCATTGCATCAATCTTAGCAAGCGCTTCTTGTAAAGCGGCTGTAAGTAACGGTACAAGTTTACTCTGGTCTATACCCTGGTAGTCAGGAACACTACGAGTACCCATGACAGCTTCAGTTGTGACGTTATCGTCCTCATCTAAGACTGCTGGAGTTACTTCGTATTCTTCATCACGCATGGCATCTTTATCGCCATTAACTGCCTCTGGTACTACTGTTGCAACTTCGTGAGCTAAGAAGCCGTCAATCGCTGTGTTAGTATCATCAGTTATCCAGTTAAATCTTTTCACATCTAGTTGATTAACTCTTGCAGATGCTCCTGTTAAACTTACTACGTTCTCTTTTAGTCTGTAGTCTGAGGATGTGTTAAATGATGCGGATGTCCCGCTGGTAGTAATACTACCTACTTTTCCGTATCCATTACTAATAGACACTACATTTTCTGTACCTGTGCCAACCCTAGAAATGTGCAAAGCAAAGTCTGTTGTTGTTGCTGAACTATTAACAATTAATGTTTTTGATTGTATTCCAAATCTTACAGGGTCAGTCGCACCTATTACCACTATGCCTGTAGAGGAAATCCGCATACGTTCTTCAATGTTACCTCCAGTAGCCTCTGTTTTAAACAGCAAAGCACCGTTACTAGTTGTTCCATCTGATTTTGCAGTAATAGCCGCCAGTGAAGAGTCAGTACTATTTCCAAAATGAATTATACCCATTGACCCACTTGTTGAACTATTTGAACTGGTTAGACCCAGTTGCCCACCACTATTAGCTATTGTATTTTCTATAGATAACTGGCGAGTAGGCGAACTCGTGTTCATACCGATTTTATCAGTACCAGCATCAACAAAGAAAGCATGATTGTAAGCACCACTTTTAACACGAAAATCTATAGCACCACCACGGTCATTGTTAAATACTGAACCACTAGTATTATTTATAATTGCAGTGTTTGTACCAATAGTTAGTCCATCTGTGATGCTGAGGCCGCCTGCCGCATTGATGCGCATACGCTCTGTATTGTTAGTAGCAAACTCCATATGGGAGTTTTCAGCTTGCCATAAGAAAGCTTGTGATGATGTACCTATACCAACTTCAAAACCATTATTGCCTGAGTTAGTAGAGGTAAATCTAGCGACACCTTCAGAACCATTAACATGAAGTGGTCTTTGAGGGTTATTTGTTCCAATACCTACGTTGCCTGATGATTTGATGCGCATACGTTCTGTGTTATTAGCTGAAAATGTAAGGTCTGCGTTTTCTCTTTGCTCAATGCCAGCAGTACCATCTGTAGAAATACCTAACTGAAAACCATCACCATCTGATGAAGAACCAGTTGTATTATTAGTTATTTGTATTTTAGTAGTACCAGTACCACCAATGTGAAGGTGTCTCTTGGGGCTATTTGTTCCAATACCTACGTTGCCTGAGTCATTGATGCGCATGGACTCGGAGGCATTAGAAGTATTGAATATCAAGTGATTGTTAGCGTCAGAATTTATACCCGCTCTTTCACCACCACCTACTACTTCTCTAAAAGTATAACCTCCTGCTACTCTGCCAATACCAATGTCACCATTAACTTCAAGCTTAGAGCTAGTTGAATTAGTGCCAACACTAACAGAACCCCCACTCGGCTGTAGAACTAAATCATAAGCTGTGCCAGTACCATCTTCTCGCATCGGCTGTATCCAACCATTACCACTTGAACCATCAACACCAAGATACATTCCATGTTGTTCATTAATAGCCAGCCCAAGTACACCACTTGCAGTACCTAATGTTGGATATGTCGTTCCATCTGGAGCATCAACATGAAGCATTGTATTAGGCGAATTTGTGCCAATCCCTACTTTGCCTGAGTTGTCTATACGCATCTTTTCACTACCGTTAGGCGCAAATGCCATATAATTGCCATTGTGGTTGTACTGGATAAAAGCTTGCATTGCATTCGAAGCAGTATCGTTAAATCCTATATATCCACTGTCAGAAGAACCAGAATAAATGGTCATCCCATTTCCGCCTGTGCCTGTTCCAACAACAAGATTACTAGCTAGACTGTAAAAACTGCTAGGCGAACTCGTACCAATACCAACTTTATTATTAAAGATAGCAGTACCGGCGTCAGACATATCAAGGGTGAGGGCTGTGATTTCATTACCACCATCATTTCCCATAAAGATTAAGTCTTTATCTTCTGCTATAGATTTAATATGAAAATTACTTGAACTTCTAAATATTGACCCATAATGTATACCACTATCTTTAAGTTGTACGCCATTCGCTGACCCTTGATTATCCGCATCAAGGACAATAACTCCTGCTACGTCTAGCGCAAGATTGCCACCGTGTGAAATATTGCCCGTCATAGTACCGCCAGCTTTTGGTAGAGCGGCGCTAGCTGTAGTTGTGTTAGCTGTTATAGCTGAAGATTGTCCTGAAGTAATACCTGTCTTGGCGGTATTAGCTGTTATAGCTGAAGATTGTCCTGAAGTAATACCTGTCTTGGCGGTATTAGCTGTTACTGCGTTTTTAATGGCATCCGAGGAATCGTTTAAGAACTCTGCGTCTGCCTCTGTCTTCGTATATGCGTCAACAATTTTTGATGGGTTACGAACACCGATATAACCGCCCATTATGTCTGCTCCAGTACGCTTACTAGAACGTCACAAGAAGAGCCTGCACTCGAAGTTATAACTACTGTGTCTGCCGCTTCTGCGATTATCTTACCATCTAGTACAGATAATGCCGCATTGGCCGGAAGTAGTACGCCTTTAATTAAGTAGACACCAGCTATCTGAACATCAACGTTGATAGAGGATGCAGTTGTGTTTGCTAGGTTAAGTCCGATAACTACAGCAGTAGTTGCGCTCGGAACTGTGTAAGTTGTTGTAGCACTAGCTCCAACGGATGCGCTTGTATAATTTTTGAATACGTTTGCCATTTTATTATCCTAATGCTATTGCAAGTGCTAATGCACTGGCTTCAATTTCTGCTACAGTCTTGCCTTCAAGAGTATTTGCATCTGTAGATAATTCAACAACCGTACCGTCAGATTGCTTTGTGTAAATCATTTTGTCTGTTAAGTTTAAGGCTAACTCGCCTACCTCTAAGTCACCAGCTACCGGAATACGGTCTGCTACTGAGGATTTTTTATGAATAATTTTAGTTGCCATTGGGCTGTTCTCCGTGTGTGAGGAAGGGGATGACTATAGAGCCACCCCCCGAGTCAGTTGTACGGGCTTAGTATGTACCACCGTCCAAGATTAAGTTTTGTAGTGTTTCGTTATTTAAGTCCCAAGCATCATCTGTTTCATTCCAGATAAGAGACTTGTTAGCAAGTGTGCCACGTTCAATCTCTATACCAGCGTTAGCAGAAGGTGTGCCTGCCTCGTCTGAGTTTAACAAGATGATAGCATCACCAATATTAACTTCATTTGAGTTTACTGTTGTTGTTGTACCGTTAACTGTTAAGTCACCAGCGATTACAACTGTACCTGTGTTGTCACCAAGACCAGCAGGGTCGATAGTGATTGTTGAACCACCTTCGATTAGGCTTGTAGTTACTTTGTTAAACGTTACGTTAGATGTTGTTCCAACTGCCTGTCCGATAGATACTGCACCAGAAGAAACTGCTACGCCTGTACCCGCTGTAATGTGAGCCTGTACTTCAGAAGCACTTGGGCCTGTGTAAGTAATAACACCAGAAGAGATAGACAAAGAGCCGTCACCACCAGCATCAGTTACTGAGATAGCCGCCCGCGCACGAGCATTAGTATAGTATAGGTTAGTTGAACCTTCACTTAAGTCGTCTGTATCAGAAGAAGACTCGTCAAGTAATGTCTTCCAAGAACCAGCATGAGCAAAGTAACCCTTACCTTCTGCGTGTGCATGAGCAAACATTCCGTGGTATGAGCTAGCTGTCGGCAAAGCCGCCGCATTAGCATAGACGTTAGAGTACAGAATCTTGTTTGTACCCATGTTAAGGTCTTGTGCTTGAACAGTAGCTACAGTAGTGGACGCTGGCTGAATGTTAGCTTCAGCTAAAGTGTTATTTACAAATCCGGAACCGTTCCATTTAAGCAGTTCACCGGAAGCAATAGAAGTAATAGTTACATCTTCTAGAGCAGATAGGTTCTGATAACCAGCAGACACAAAGGCAGTACCATTGTGGGTTTTAAGTGAGTTGTTTACAGTATCGTACCACAAGTCACCCTCAACAGGGTTAGAAGGAGCGGAATTATCAACATAGGCACCAGTGATTTCTTTGATGTTGTTTCCAGAGTCTTTAATATATATTTTGCGGTCTACAAGATTAATCGCAAGTTCGCCTTGGTCTAGGTCAGCCGTTAAGGGAGATGCTCCTGCTGTAACCGATTTCTTTAGTAGAATTTTTGTAGCCATTAGAATGTGCCTCCAATTATTATTGTCCCAGCATTTTCAATGCGAGTTGTTGCGATGTATTTAGAAGATGAGCTATCGTACACTAGTACGGCTCCTTCTGCTTTTGCTGTGTTATTGATGTCAAGAACTTTAGAAGTGGTTAACTGGTGATTTTTAAACTTTAGTGCAGTACCATCATAGATTAATACGTCACCTTCAGCCTTGCTGACAAGTTGAAAGTCATTCAAATCATTAAGGTCAATATTAGCCTCTAGATTTCCTGCGTTAACGGTACTAGTGGTTCCATCAGCTTTAGTAATAGTAATAATGAGGTCTGCATCACTGTTGATGGTTGCCCCAGTAACACTATCACCTTTAGAGCCTTGGCCACCGGTGCGACTTAAACTAAGTGTGTGTTCTTTTTTATCGATTGTTAGACTAAAGTTGTTATTGTCTACGGTAGTCGTATAGCTAGACATTTAAACCTCCTCGGAAGGTGAGTAAAGAATCTCTACTAAACCCCTCATAGGCTTCCAGATTTGTTTTGCATTACCTACGCCGTTGTCTGCTACTTCTACACCAATCCAACCATAGGCTGGCTTTTCAGGTGAAGGTTGAGTAGCGTAAAGAGCTATTAGGTTTTCTGGTATAACAATATTAAATGTGTTGTCTGTTACAGTTGCATCGATTATTGGAAGTGTTGTTACTTGGCCACCCGCCTTCTTTGCGGTAGGTAGGCTTGTTGAATCTGTGTGTATAATTGAAGAGCTATCTGCTTCTACAATCTTAGCTGTTATTGTGTAGCCGACGAGGCTAGTGAGCCACCCAAGGGTTACTCCCATGTGTATCTGCTCGCCTTCTACTATAGAAATCAAAACAGAACCATTATCTTTGATTAAATCTTTTGACTTGCTGTTTATTCTAGTACGTGCCATATTGTCTCCTTTACCGAACCTCAGTTGGGAAATTAAGGGTTATAGTTAGTACGACTCCCCACAAGGGAAGCCGCAATTTTTATCACTTCTTGTTACGGTTCCAGAGCTTCTCCATAGCCGCTTTCTTTTTAGCTGACCAATTACGAGCGGACGCTCCTAGTTTTCCTGCTGTCTTCTTTAGTTTTCTAGCTCCTGCTGTCTTCTTCAATAAAGAAGTCTTAGAGCCTGTAGCTTGGTTAAACAATCTATTTGCTTTAATAGCAATGGATGACTTCTTCTTTTGTGAACCGCCTACTTTACGAGTAACATTCTTCTTGGCTGTCTTAATAGCGGCCTTAGCAGTTGCACCTTTACGTGCCGATGATGTAGTAGAACCTGTAGCTTTGTTGTATAGCTTGTTAGCCTTTGATGTAACCTTCTTCTTAGCTGAAGAAACACCTGCCTTGGCAATTGCACGCTTCTTAAGCGCTGATGTAGTAGAACCTGTAGCTTGGTTAACTAGTCTGTTTGCTTTAATCCTAGCCGCTGAAGCTTTGTTCTGTGAACCGCCTACTTTACGAGTAACATTACTCTTAGCTGTTTTAGCCGCTGATTTAACTGAGTTACCTGCTGATTTAGCTGTGTCAGTTACTTTCTTGACCATTATATCAGTCTTTGTTGGGTTAGCTTTTCTTATTCTCTTAGATATAGCTTTGTTCTTTATCCTTGCGGCTCTCTTAGCCTCTTTTATGAGTGCGTCGTATCTTGATGCCATTGTTTTGTTCCTTTTTCTAGAAGCCAAAGCCTCTTGTTGTTACCTTAGTACCGCCTCGCACGGGGAATAAATACTCTACAGCATATCGTAAGCCATCAGTCCAGTGTTCAACACCTTCCTTCTTACATATTGTCGCTGTATCAGGGTTGCTCTCTACCCATGCGGTTCGTTCTATAGACTTGATTGTGTTATTGCATCGTGGGTGTATATACATGTCAATATCCCCATTAGCGTTCTTGAACTTCTTGTTTATAGCCGCTACACTATCTATAATAGGCGGGGCTTTGTTATGCGCTCTTGTTTGAATACCTTCAGCATTAAGAATAGTGAAGTCTGTATTACCAACAGCCGCAGAGGACTTCCTTGCACGACCACTAGGGTCAGGGTAGGATATTATCTTGTGTCCTCTATACTTTTGTGCTAGAGTCCTTGCTAGTGTCTCCGTATCAGGATGCCCTTGCATTTCATCTAGTATATGTATTTGATTTCCTCTTAAAGCAAAGATACATGACGCCATAATACCAACGTTAAAGTCGATAGCTACGTGTACATCTTCTCCAGCATCAAAGGGGGGTAGGTCTTTATCTATATGCTCACTCCTATTGAATGTATAGAATACTGTGTTACCAGAGTCCTCGAAAGATGCTGAATACTCTCTAGCAAACTTTAGTGGGTCTAGTGTTAACTTAACTCGTTCAATCTCATCATCATCTAGATAAGGAGAGTCTTGATATGTGTAGTGGTATGACTTCCATTGGTCATCAGCATCTTGTCTATTAAACATCTCATAGAAATAATTATATCCCATAGGAGTACTAATAATAAGAGCCTTACCGGGGTTAGCGCCATGCTTATCTGCGTTCTTCTTAGACCAACGTGTTGATATACATGGTTGTATGACTGATTCCCATGATTCTTTCAGGGATGTACCAGCACCTTTCCATGAGCATACCTCATCAGCTACTACAAAGTATTGACCACTACCACGCATACGTTCTGATGCTTCATAGGACCATATCTTCAATATAACATTATTAGGGAACCAGAATGTACCAGCTACTCTACTAGACTTATCAGCATAGTGGTCAGCACCTAGTATATAGGCGATTAACGGGTAGTAGATATCTATAGCCTGTGCATAAGTAGGAGCAATAATAGCAACATTCTTATTAGGCACATCAGCGGGTAAATCCATTAGTTCTTGTACGGCTACCATAGCGGCTGTTGCGGCTAGGAAGGACTTACCAAAACCACGAGAGGCATTAACCACTGCGTATCTTGTACTGCCATCCCCCATAAACAAATCAGAGATAACATCTGATTGTCCTTCGTGTAATACGACTTCATCCATTCTAATTCTCTCTGAGATACGCCACAGACGCTCTCTCTAATACTTGGGTTTGATTGTGTATACTCTAGTATACTTAAATTTATTTTGATTGGGTCTGCTTGAGTCTAGTTCATAAACCATATAGAATATACACCATAACAACAAGACAGAGCGTAAATTAACGCACATAACTTTATATTCATTTCCTTTTAGCCTTTATATTAGCTATAATTTCTTTGTGATGAATCTCATCAGCTAGTAACCTCGCAGTCTTTGCAGTCTGCTTCCTGAACCTCCATGTCATAAACACCTTGTATACCCAAGGGGCAACATCCTTTAGGACACCATAGATGAAGGGAATATACTTAAGGAGAGGTGCCGCCATAGTTAATACCCAGACCTACGAATAGGCTTCTTCTTAGTTGACGCTGGTTTCTTCTTCATAGCAGAGTCTCTCATTAGCTTACCGTTAGGCATGTAGTGAAATCCTTTAGGTGCTTTCTTCTTTATAATAGCCATTACAATTTTACCTTCCTTGTTTCATTTTAAATATTTGTCTACTAACTTCTTACCTATGTATAGAACAGCTACTACTGTTATTAAGACACCAGCCTCTAGATATAAATTACCTGTACTACTGTCTACCTTAACTCCTTTAGTGCTTATCTCTATACGACAAGTATCACAGTTATTTCCTACGTCTTGCATCAGCACTAGCCTTTTGAGCCTTCTTCAAAGCTTGTTTCTGTTTAGCTGTCATAGGACCACGCATACCAGATATCTTGCCTGAAGCTATACGGTCTCCTAGACCTTTATAACGGGCATCTGACTGTAATACCTTAGTACCACTCATACGAAGAGGTTTACCTATTTCTTTGGCGGCTCTCTGCATCTTCAACTTAAACTCAAATAGTTGTCGTTGGAATTCTGATTGTTTCATATTTACCACTTTACCTTGTTTGCCCAATAGGCCGCAGACATCTTACCTTTAGCAATGTTAGTTGCATGTCTAGCTTTCCAAGCAGTACGTCTAGAGGCATACTTAGCGCTCTCGTTGGCTTTCTTGGGGCTTCCTTTAGTATTCTGTTGACCGAATCTAATAGTCTTTATTGTGCCACCTACTTTAGCAACAACAATATGTGATTTGGTTCTATGACCGGGGGTCGATTTAGGTTTGTTATAACCACTCACGCCGGCTCTCTTTAGTCTGCCGTCAGGCTTCTTCATAATAGATTACTCCTTAGACTTATCTAATAATAATATTATTTCTTCTTCTTTACTGGCTTCTTAACCATTGGTTTCTTCTTTACAGGAGGTCTTCCGACCTTCTTACCGTATGTTCCTTTACCTTGTGGCATTATTTCTTCCTCTTCTTAGGTTGTGCGGAGTACTGTTTACCCGCTTTAGTGTCTTTACGTTTCTTAGCTGTTGATGCCGCATACCCCTTCTTACTCATAGCATTAATAGCCTTAGTTGGCAGATAGCGTTCACCAGTAGCCCCTTTACCTTCGGTAGAGTTCTTGCCTGACTTAGTACGCCACTTCTGTTTGGTCCACTTAGTCATACTCTTTTGTTCTGATGTCTTACCACCAGAGTAAGTACCACCACGTTCTTTATAGAGTTTAGACGCAAGTTGCATAGCTCTAGCTGAATGTTTACCACCCATCTTGGCTACAGCATCTTTCTTAGCTGTCTCCCACTTCCTTGGATTCGCTCTCCCCATCGTCATCCTTCTTTCTCATTGTTAGTTTAATGGCCATAGGCTTACGTGTAGATATCTCTGTCTCTAACTTCTCAGGTACTTTCTTGTAACCATAAGCCATAAGATTGTTTATGAGTGTTCCTTGAGTCGCTATAAGTTGAGCATAAGAACCACTGCCAACACGTATGGAGCCGTCATTAAGAGAGACCTCAATAGCCTCGTACTTCTTTATCATCATCTCGATAGGGTCAAAACCTAACTCCTCAAGCTTCTTATAAGCCGCCATAGAGTTAATATTCTTAGAGCCTTTAGGACGACCACTGCCGGGCTTACGCACCTTGTCTAAGTCTTTATTTCCATTTGGATTCGCCATTGTTTGCCTCCTTTTAAGGTTCTGGAATGGTTGTAGATTTAACATAGTTTAAATTAAAAAATAAAATTAATAGTTATCAAAAGCTTACAACCGTGGTTAAATAAGCCTAAGAAAATTATTAAAATAATAATAAGAATAAGTGTCAAAATAAATGACAATAATATATGAAATAGAGTGGCACTAAGGAAGTTTGAAAGTAGCTTCCCTAGTGTTTGTCCTCTTCCGCTACCCTATCAATAGGTGTTTTAGCAACCTTACGTAGTAATTCGTTCTCTTCTTGTATTGTTTGCAGTTGTCTTTTAAGAGATTCAACTGTGTTATCATAAGAGGTTTTACTAAGCGCCATTGCCCGAAACAACCCCAACATTCCTGCTGAGACTAAGACGACAAATACCGCTACGGTTGCCGGTAGATATTGTAGGAGTAAATCTAGTTTCATATAGACTATCCTTCCGAACTCGGTCCACATAAGAAACCGAAAATGTAAAAAGTAGACAGGCCATAAGGGACTGCCGCCGCTGTTAAAAGATTGAAGTCACCAATAGTTATGAAAGCGCCCAAGGCTATAGTCATCCATACTATTGTGGAACAGATGTTAAAGATTATTCTTTGAGGTCTTCCATTATAATATATCTGACAAAAGCCTAGTAGAGCTGTCATCCATGCCATGAAGAAATTGTTAATTTGTAATGTCTCAGAGGAGACGCCATATTGAGAGCCAAATAATAGGGTGAAGGCCACAAACCACAAACCTAGTCCAGAGGCTTGTTCAAGGCCTCTACCATAACCCCAACCTGTATAAGCAGGGTTGAAGTATTTGTTTAAGGAATGGAAGGCGCCATCTATCTTTAACGCAATTTTATTAACGTCCATGAGTATACCACCATTGTTATAGTATTGAAAAGGAACCACACGTAATTCGCCCAGTCTCGTCCCCAAACATCACCATAGATATATGCTGAAGTCCAAGAAGATTGTGCAACGATAAAGATTATAGCACCAACAACAACAAGTATTGTGATGGGTTTTTTAAGTGTGATGAGAGCAGAGCCGATTATAACAACCAAGGAGGCTATCGTAAAAGGTATAAAGTCGATGTAGTGTGCAAACATTAGATGTCTCCTTAGATGTTTTAATAAGAAGTCTCATAATTACGAGCAATAATTTTAGGGTTCCTTAAACGTAATTTAAGAACATTTAGGAAAAAAGGTTTTATTTCAGTCTTTAATTTCTTATCTATTTTAAGTCTATTAAAACAACAAAAACACTATAGTTGTTAAAGCTACTGATGAGATAGTTTGGAGGATAATCATCCTATACCCCTACCCCCATAATCCCCCTTCCCCAAGGAGGTCATATCATAAGGGGACCCTATTTATCTTTCCTTAATATTATGGCAAAAAAAAATATATAGACCCCTCTCGACACCCCCATCAGCCGAAGCCAACAGAGATATCAAGAGGGGTTTATAGTCTAAGTCTTAGTGCGACCCCAGTGGGATAAGCACGTAAAGGTAACTCTATTTGGGTTAGGGAGTTTGTTAACTCTTTCCCAATATTCTTCAGCTACTATTATCACAGGATATTGACCTGATTCAATGAAACCGTTAGGGTGTTTCTGTGCATAACGGTAGATAGAGAATGGTAAGCTACCGATAGACCTTGTTAGGTTAGCTGAACGTTGGTCTACAGGGTCAGTAACTATGAAGTTAATCTGTGGGTCTGACCATAGGGAACGTACTAACTTATCTGTAAATTCATCAACACCATATACAGCTATTAAACCGAGTCCTTTGAACTCTTGTTTGAATGAATCTATAGCTGACTTAGGAGAGGGTTTAAGTTTAATCTTTACTGGTTTGTTGTCGGAAGAACCTCTAGGTCTGCCCCTACGCTCCGGTGGTTTTTCTTCGATAACAACAGGTGCCTCTTTCTCTGTGACAATATCATTTGCTTTAGAGACCTCTGGGTCTGGTGTTATTATTAGTGCTGGCTCCTTTACCTGTATAAGCTTCTTAGTTTTATCTTCGATGATAGCATCAAGGATTTCTTCGACAACCATAGCAGGTTCACTCATTAGCCAGCTCCTTTTTTAAGTCTTCGAAGCTCCCAGTTAATTTAAATACTTGGGGTACTGTCTTGACTTTCATTTTGCTTAATAATATGTCTCTCCATACAGCGTTAGATTCTTCTTGTCCATTAGCCGCTAAGTCAACATAGATATAAGTCTTTCCCTGACGTGTCAGTAGTTCTTTAGCCTGCTCACAGAAGGTACAATTAGCTCTGCCTATTACTAGATACATTATTCATCTTCCCCTTCAGAGTCATCTAGAGCGCTAACAGCCTCAACAAATCCTTCACAGAAGAATTCATACAACATGTCTTCGATGCTCCCATTAGTGTCCATTTCATACTCAGCGATAAACTTGTCAAAAGCTATTTCGATGAAAGTTTCCATATCTGTACTTGTTACGCCTTCGTTCATTTGTCTCTTCCTCTTCCTGATGCTAAAATGTCTTCGTCTAACCATACCATAGGACTAATGTCACCACGAGTAAGGCCAATGTCGTTTAGTTCTCTATCTGATAAACGATTTAAGTGTTTGATTGTATCTCGGTGTGCTTGCTTAGTCATAAGATACTTGAGATACCGATGTGCTTTTGAGCCGATTGCTATGCAACCTTTCTTCAATAGTCTTAGTATAAGCTGGACAGTAGCCCTCACCTTATTACAAAATTTTCTTCTCATGTTATTCTCCATTCAATTCTTGATATAGGTTATCTAGTGCATCTTCTACTATGCCAATAACGGTTTCTATTTCGTCCTCAGTGGAAGACAGTTGTAGTTGGTTGTTACGGATGCCTATTACAACACCCATATCAAAATTGTTTTCTAAGCTATCTAACACTTGGTCAGAGGCATCTAACATGTCACTTAAGTCATCCGCCTTACGCTTCTCTAGGAGTGCTTTTTTGTATGCTTCAATACGGTCAGTAAGACTTACCACATTTGACATTATATACTCCTCCATTTTCTTTAATCTTTTCATCTTCATAAGGGGCAACAACGATTCTGTAGAACTCTGCTTGAGCGCCCGCCAAGGCCCCCATTACGTCATTCATGTCTTGGTATCGTGCGCCGTTTTTAGAGCTTAAGAACTCCTGTATTATCTCTGCAATTAGGTACTGAATCTCTCCAGCGTTTTTTATACCTTCTATATGTATGTAACCAGTGATTGCTGATAGCTCATTCCGGTCTTCTTCTGTTATATAAGGCATTATATGTTCACTCCTATCCATCTCATTATGTAGATTGCGATATAAATGTTAACTAAGAATAAAGAGTACGAAAATAAATACCCTGCTAATGCTCCGGCCAATCTTGCTAGTTTAATCATAACATCTCTCCTCTATTATCTTGGCATAATACCAAGTATGTAATTTCCGGTTTATATTCCGGAGTTGCAATAATTCGTCTAAGACCCGTGAGAGGGTCCATTGGTACTTCTTTTATAATTAATTTACCAACCTTACTCTCTAGAATAGCCATATGTAATACAAAGACTTGGTCACAGATTAAGGTAGGTCGTGGTGTTATTGGGCTTTTAGTTATAAGTTCACCCTTGTAATACACTAGGCTTTGAACAATAGAGGATTGTGCTACTGTAGCCATAATAGTGAGTGTAAATGCTAATAGTAATGTTTTCATTTTATTCATCCTTACTTGGTTTCTCTCCATAAACATTAATTACCTCATCAATAATGTTGTATGATAAAGCTTCTTGTGGGTCTAACCACATGTCAGTTGGACCTAATAATCTCTTCTTTATTTTCTTACTGCTAAGGCCTGTACAGTATGAATAGTGCCGTAACATCCAATCAGAGGTTTGTTCGAATGACTTCACACGACCAAATAACTCATGTTCTTTGCCGGTAGAACCCGCAGAGTATTGATGAGACATTAATTGACAGCTGACAGAGGCCATACGGTGTTCACCCGCCATCAAGGTCATAATACCACAGGATGCCGCCATGCCAGTGGCAAACGTATCAACGGGAATGCTCGATGTTAACATGGTGTCGATTAAAGTTAGACAAGGTGCTATTTGACCACCGGGGCTATTAATAATCATTGTTAATCGTTTAGGTTGTAGTTCTTCAGGCATTAAGTTGTATTCCATAATCTTGCCAACCAAAGGCATGATATTCTTGTGGTCAAATTCACCAGTAAGTAGCAATACACCTGCATCATCTAAGTATAGTCCAGGCATTAACTTCTGCTCTTCAGCAATAATCGGAGGGGTCTCTACCTTCTTCTTCTTAGCTGGAGCCTTTTTAGCTGGTGTTTTCTTCTTCTTCTTCTCAACAGCTTGTGACGCTAAATTCCAAATTAATCGTGACATATAATATATTCCTTTAATTAATTAATAGGGCAGTTTATAGACATGCCAAGGTCTAGGTTGTTATAGTGTCTTCATTACTTCTTTTCTTTTAGACTCAGTATAAGTACTCCATTCTTGAATTTGCTTCAAGGTTCGGTTACAAGCAACACAACGGTCATTGTCACCAATCCAACATTTTCCTAAACAGGGACTACTTATCATAGTATTTCGCAAGCACCACCGGTACATGCAAGCGTCTGAGCGCCTTCAGTATTGTCTTCTGACTCATACTCGGTTAAACGAGAGAAGTCAATGTCAGGCATATCTGCTACAGCTTTCAAGAATTCACCTTTAGTACATGGTGTATAAGGAGCCTGTGCATAAGTATGCTCTGAGTATGGCAAGAAGCTTACGCCTGTAATATAGTCAAAGTTCTCATAAACCCAAGCACCGACCTTCATCCATTCATCTTCCTTAACATATACAGTCACAGACACAGAGTGTTCTGACCAATGCTTTTGGAATATTACCCAGTTCTCAAGTTGCTCAATGGCTGTTTGTTCGTTAGCTAATGTAGCACCTTCTGGTGACTTAATTGGAAAGTAGAATACTGTTGTCTTCTCAGGATTCATTTGGTCTGGTTCGCTAGGTACACCCATATCCTTCAAGAAGGTTGTTAGAGGGTCGTTATTAGCTTGACGAACTGCCCGTATATAGTATGGACTAAATCGACCATGAATACCAGAGCTACTATCAACGAGCTGAGAAACAGTGCCAGATGGCTTAATAGTTGTAATAGCAGTGGCCGGGTTGATATCCAGTTTCTTAGCATAGGTAACATTTACTTCTCCTGCATAATCACGAAGTCTTTCTAACATCGCTGGGTCTGGGTTTCTTAGTATCTTACAGTCTTGTATACCTGTTAAGGACACACCTAATAGGCGCTCTTCTTCACAGTTCTTCTGCCATACCTTACGTACATATTTAAATTCAGTAAGAGATGATTGTAGTGTACCAAGTATTGTTGCTAATCCAATCTTACGCTTCAAGTCTGCTTCTGTATCATCTACACGACAAACAACTTCTGACAAGTTACATAGTTGGTTAGAGCGTAACTGAATCTCAGCGCAAGGGTTCGTACCCCGTAGTTGAGTCTCGTCACGACGTTCTGGAGCTAATGCTTTCGCACCTTCTCGGTTAAAGATACCACGTTCGCCTGAACCTGATTTCATAAGTGCAACCCACTCTTCTAAGAATACAGCCATTGAAGGCTTAGACTCGTAAGCGGCGGAGTTGTTAGCCAAGGCACGATGCGCTGACTTTTCCCACCATGCACCTGACTTAGCGTCACGTACTTCTGGGTCGTTTAAGTCTGATAGTGAGATTAGGGCTGAACGACGAACGCCACCTACAACAACAACCTCGGCTATCTTACAAATTATGTCATGTACTTCGATGGGGCGTAGCTTACGACCGGCCGCAACTTTGAAAGATGCAGTAACGAATGACATTAAGTCTTGCAAGGGTGCTGGACCTGAAGCCCGTCCACCCATAGTCTTTAGACGTGCGCCCTCTGGACGTACTTTTGAGAAGTCCCAGCTATGTGTATTACCTAGGTATAACTCAGCAATTAGTTTTCGTAGAGCTTTTGACCAGCCTTCTGCTGAGTCCTCTACACTAATTACTCTGTCTGAATGATTAAATGAATCATTAATGATTGGTAGTTTGTTTACAGCCATTGCTTCTGCTGAGAAACCAACACCAGTACCTGACATCAAGATGTATAACACCTCGTCAAATGCTCGTATATGGTTTATGTCTGCAAAGCTACAGTTGTAACCACGGAAAGGGTTCTTACGTAGTGCGTCACCCGCTGACCACATTGCTCTCATTGAGGGCATTACTTCACGGTTGTAAACTGCGTCTGATAGCTGTTGGAATTCGTCTTTGGTGATTACATTATCACTGACTTGCTCTTTCCAGAAACCAATCAATCGGTCTACAGTCTCTGCCCATGTTTCACGACGATTAACAGTGTCTAGAAAACGTGAGTAGCGTGACAAGTGGATAAATGATTCGTATGCGTTCATGTTGTTAGTCCTTTTTATTTTCTTTGAGTTCGATTACTTGTTCAACTAATGTTGAGATATTACGGCGTCTGTCTAAGTCTACGTTAAATTCTTCTAACGCATAGTCTTCTAATTCATCTTTACTCATTACCGAAATATCTTCTTCGGCTTCGAGTGGTTCTATGTCTGTACCTTCGTGCATATCCCATAAGTCAATGATAAATGTACATTCTGTTTTTGTTAATTTTGATTGCGGTAAGAACGCCTCTAAGTGCGCTTTGTTTTTAATCGCTACTAAGATAAATCCTTCAAAGTAGTCTGTCATTCGTTGTACGTTCATTAGTGATAGTCCTTTATATCTGAGGTTAAGTAAGTGTCTGCGGCGTAGTACAGTAGTTCGTTCACAGGGTCTTCTGGGTCTCCTTCGTATTCTAGCAAGATGCCTTCTATGAAACTCCTGACTGTGGGTGACAAATGGGAAGTATCCGCATTGCCGTCTTTAAGTAATTGTAGTATAACTGAGATGTAGACTAATTCATTATCTGTCATCATTCATTCTCCTATTTACGTTAAATCCTTTTGAATCCGGTTCCATTGGACTCGGCTTCTTCAGAGTAGTCCCCTCCTTTATGGAGTCTTCCAGTTGGAAAGTTATAAAGCAATGTTCCTGATGGGCCTGTAAGACCAGTATAACGACATTTGAGGACTTTTGTTTTAATCGTGTTTCTTTTAGATTCATCTTCATTTCCCGCATCTCTAGCAAAAGCAATGATATCAAAGCTTATTTGTTTAATTGAACCAGAGCCACGAATATCATCCATAGATGGTAGTTTACCTTCTTCAAACGATTTACCTTTGTTGTCTGTCTTGCGTAAGTGTGAAATCAAACCAATCCATACGTTGTACTTCTTAGCTAACCTCAACAAATCATTCATTATTTTGTCAATTGCTTCGTTCCCAGTAAGCCCTTCAGCACCTTCTGAAGCCAAGATTGTAATGTGGTCAACAAAAACATACTTACAACCAGACAGGCACATATACTCAAGGAAGTCCATAATAGAACCGTCGCTGATACTACCTTGATGGTCCAGTACAAGTACTCTATCATCTCCGAACAATTTGTCATAACCGATTTTAAGTTCATCAAGCGGAATCTCCTCTGCCGCAGGGTTTCTATTCAATACCATACCAGACATTTTTCTAGCTGTCTCGGCTGGTGATTCTTCTAGTGAAACAATTCCGATTTTTTCTTCGGTTGTCTCCAAGAGGTGAACCGCAATTTCACGTAAAAGAGTAGACTTACCACTACCGCTAGTCCAAAGAGTAATTTCACCACCACGCATACCTTTTAGTTTGGCGTTGAGACCTTCCATACTTTCTGGGTAAGGAACAGACTCAAGGTCGTTGTAGGTTGTTAGTTGTTCCCACAGGTCTTCCTTATTAAGAATACCGGCAGGAGTGTAGGTAGCCGCATCGTATATGCTCTTAAGTAATGAATCAGGGTCTTTAACCCAGACATCTGATGCATCCTTCTCAACTGATTTAGCTATCTTAATTTTGTCATAACCGATAATACGAGCCGCTTCTTTAGTAGCTTCACGTCCGGGTTCGTCGTTGTCTAACCACAATATTACTTCATCAAAGTTTCTAATCCAGTCACGAGCTTCAACCAAGTCTTGTAGTGAAGATGCAGAACGAAGAGACACTACAGGATAAAAGGCTTTGTAACGCTTATACCATGCTGATTGCACAGCCATAGCGTCTAGCTCTCCCTCTGTAATAACTAAGCGTTTTCCACCTTGAAATAGTTGTTGACCGAATAGGCCACCACGAATCTTACCTATTGAGGAAAATTTCTTTGGTAGCTGTCGAGTCTTGTAGCCCACTAAGTCGTCTTCCTTGAAGTAAGGATAATAGTGTGTGTCAATATCGCCGGCAGTATCATAACCTACCTTAACACCGTAATGTTCGGCGACTTGTTTAAATATGTTTCTTTCTTTGAAACCTCTTGTCTGAAACTCTTCAGAGATTTCTCTAAGACTTGGCCCCCACTCTACAGGGCTAAAGTCGCTGTCAGTACTTGTATTCATAACTGTAACTCCTGTGTTTGGCGCTCTTGTTGATGTCCTACATGAGAAGCAAAACTTAGAACCATCCTCATAAGTTTGAGAAGGGTCTGAGCCACCGCAGTGTAGGCATGGTTGGTCTTTAGTAACTATTCGTCCCATTTATTCTCCTTCGTAATGTAAAGCATATGCCATTGATATTTCCGACACCTCTCTGAACAAGAAGAACAGAAGTAATCCGGCAACTGGGTTTAAGTCAAGCAGGTCCAAAGACCCAGCAACACCCATTACGAGCGAGGCTAGGCTTAAATAGAATAGACCTATAGATGCTAATCTTAATAACATTAATACTTCCTTCTCATTGATTTGATATACTTACGTGTGTTTTCTGTAACTGCTTCTTTAGGCACAAACCTAATAGCGGCTATTTGTCGATTATAAAATCGTGGAGTCTTACCGTCCTCTAGGTACTCTGTCATAGACTCTGAGACCATTTGAGCGTAAGCCTCACCATAGTATAATCCTCCTTTTGTATTATAAACATCAACTATTTCAAACGTGAATTTATCATGTCCATGTAGTGAGATGTCTTTCTTTAGATGTATAGACGAACCTGTGTAGGTGCGCCATGTCATTTCCTTACCATAGGTCTTAGACTTTTTCTTACCGCCGTGAAAGAATTGCTTCTTGCCCCAGTAAAATTGTCCTGTAACCGTATTATGAATGCAATATAGAAAACCGAAAGCTTTGCTAGGGTTAACCCCTATATTGGTTTTCCAGTGACCCATCTCATCCTTTGATAGCTGTTTCGTATACTTCTTTTGGGATTGAGAAATGGTCATTGATATGTCTCCAGATATGTAAAAGTTTACCGTTAAGTAACATGTGATTAAAGCCGTCTTCGTCATAGGCTTTGTTGTACTCAATGCTGATGCGTCGCTTTAACTCATCTGTTCCTACTGCACCTTCAAGTATCTTGTCCGCCTTCTTTGGACCAATACCCCTGATACCCGGAATGTTGTCAACAGAGTCACCCATCAACAACTGCTTCCAGTAAAAGTAGTCTGCATATTCTTTTGTTACTTGGTATATTTCTTTAGTTCGAGGGTTGTAGTGATTACCGGGAATACAATCTAAGTCTTTGTCTACAGTTACAACACAACGCTGAATATCAGCCTTATCTGCTTCTATAGCCCAAATACGTATCATATCATCGGCTTCACAATTGTCTGTTAAGACACAACCATCATATGCTTCTACTGTCCAAGACTTCAAATCATTAAACCAATCAGGTTTAGTGGATTTCGACCTAACACGACCAGCAGAACGTTTATATTCTACGTAAAGGTCACATCTATAGTTGTCAGGGCCACCCATGGCCATAACGTAGTCTTCAGTAAATAAGCTATTAGTAATGTCTTTAAATATAGTGTGGAACTTCTTCTTTCCATCTTCTAGTGACTCAGTTCCCCAGATACTCATATACAAGAGAACATCACCATCAATAATTGCTAGTGTCATTTTAATAATCCTTTAGTTACCCCAGGGAGGGGCGGGTTGGTCATAAGGGGACCCCATTTTTGGCCCTTATTTCATTGGGGGTAGTGGTGCATTATTCTCACCATAGAACCCGTATTCGTCGAACTTATCCTTCTTCTTTGTGATGTATGCTCCCGGCCTTTTACCAAGGGCAGTTACTAAGTCTGTCAACTGATTTGGGGACATTCTTATTACTTCAAACTCTTGATACAGCTCATTCCACTGTCTGATAAATACTTCTTCAGGGCTTACAGATAGCTCTATGTCCCTATCATATCCCTCATCATCCAAAGCAGTTATTATTGTGTAGTCACCTTCTAGTTCAACTGTAAACATTAAGATTCATCTCCTGACATTAATCTGATTAGGCGTCGTCTTTTTGTCTTAAGAGCATTTAACTCATAAAGTACTCTCTTAATTTCTTCTTCGATGTTCTCTAATTCTCCACACATACTCATGCCGTGTTCCCTTCATAGTTAAATTGTTTATAGTCTTCCTTAAACATGTGTTCTATAAGCTTTTGATTTTGCTCACTGTGATATCTTGAGGGATTACGAGTAGATTTGTTTATAATCCCCCTAGCTCCCATAGGGTTTATTCCTGTCACCTTATACAAGGGAACAAGAGATTCTTCCATTTTAAAAGTAGTAACGGGGGTTTGCCCTTCAAGAAACTGACTTTGTGTTGTTTTCAAAGACCAGTTGCAGTAATCAGACAAGTCAACATCCCAGAAATCTTCAAAGGAAATGTTACCGAACATACTATTAAACGTAGTGTCCGTCATAGCATAGCTGTATAAGCTTAATGCTCTGCGGTATGGGTGACGAACAATGGCGTAAACCTTCTGTTTGTCTAACATTGTTTCAAAGAAAGAAAGGGTGTTATGCTGACTTAGTCTATGCTTAAGAGTATACATCTCAAAAGGCATTTGGAAGTCGGCGTCTCTCTTTGACATGGCAGTAGACTTAAAGTTAGTTCCAGAAGTCCTTGGTATGTGCAACAAACACCAGTCATCATTATAAATCATTTTTCATACTACAGTTTCCTCTACTATTATTCCGCTAGAAATATACCAGATACATTCAGATGGCTCAAAGTCTCTTTCAGTTAAGAACTCATAACCACCTTGTTCTGCCTCATAGTATTCATTTAGGAAGTCTTCAAACTCACCCGAAGCCCAACCACAGGTCCAAGCCTCTAGGTCTTCACCACAGCCGTCCCAACAAGACTCCATCTCAATTTCCTGAAATGCATCTGTGCAGAACTCTGTACCATTATCAATCATATCTTGTAGTGATTGTGCTTCTTCTTCATTTGTTACTTGAATACTGAACTCACCTGTTCTCCAGATAATCTCTGTATTAACCCCTCTCAGGCTATTACTTTTGTGTTGATACATTTCAACCTCTACAACTGTCTTCCTGTTCTTATTAGAGACGTTGTACGTTTTTCCTACTTCTATTATCATACTAAAATCCTTTCATAATTATAAGTCATCTCTACTCCT
>Ga0308011_10000128_pt1 | contig 41013 bp, 37 predicted proteins | sample Neamet177_FD_203144 | JGI IMG/M metagenome (GOLD analysis project Ga0308011, IMG submission 203144) | Marine microbial communities from water near the shore, Antarctic Ocean - #177 | ecosystem: Environmental > Aquatic > Marine > Unclassified | place: Southern Ocean | collected 2014-07-25 | reverse complement strand
GCCACCGTATCCGCCACTAGAGCGTTCGCTTCTGTTTTCGCTTCTGCTATCACGTCCGCCACCGTATCCGCCACTAGAGCGTTCGCTACGGTTTTCGCTTCTGTTGTCACGTCCGCTATCACGTCCTCCACTAGTGCGTTCGCTACGGTTATCGCTTCTGTTGTCGCTTCTGCTATCACGTCCGCCGCCGTATCCGCCACTAGAGCGTTCGCTACGGTTGCTGTCTTTACGGTCAAAATTTCTAGGGCTTCTGTCTTCACTAGAAAATTCACGCTTCTTGTACCCTCTTGATGGAGAATTACTAGTATCAGATGTTCTTCTGTCGTCACGTCCTCTCTCACCACGATTTCTGTCGTTACGGTCTCTTCCGCCGCCGCCACTTCTGCCGTAGCTACTGCCACCCCCGCTACCGCCACTTCGACCGTAGCTACCACCGCTACCACCACCGCTACCGCGGTTTCTGCTTTTCTTGAACCCCTTGCCGCTAGGCTTGTAATCCATACCTACTGGTTCCATAGGCATATTGAAAGGTTGATCAGTAATAAGATCAATTTCTTTTCCAATTAACTTCTGTATACCTCTAAGGTGATTTCTTTCCTCGCCTTCATTACAAAAAGAGACTGCAACTCCAGATCTTCCAGCACGACCAGTTCTACCGATACGGTGAACGTAGCTTTCAGCTAGGTTCGGAAGCTCGAAATTGATTACGTGACTTAATTCATCTACGTCAATACCTCTAGAAGCGATGTCAGTAGCCACGAGGACTCTCACTTTCCCTTGCTTAAACTTCTTTAAAGCACGCTCTCTAGCTGGCTGAGATTTGTTTCCGTGAATAGCTTCAGATGCAATGTTATTGTTCTGAAGATGCGTTACAACTTTATCTGCTCCGAATTTAGTTCTTGTGAAGACTAAAGCATTAGTTATTTCGTCGGAGTCTAGTATATGTACAATTAGATCCTTTTTATCGGATTGACGTACATAGTATACTTTCTGATCTACTGTTTCAGCTGCTGAGCTGACAGCTTCGATCTGGACGCTTATAGGGTCTGTAAGAATGTTACTAGACAGCTTGACGATATTAGCTGGCATTGTGGCCGAGAAGAATAGAGTCTGTCTATCCGCAGGGCACATCTTAATAATCTTAGTGATGTCTGGAAGAAAGCCCATATCTAACATTGTGTCAGCTTCATCTAGAACTAGGAATTCTATATCCCCTAGCCTTATGTGGCCTTGGTTGCATAGATCCAGTAATCTTCCTGGTGTTGCTACAATGATGTCAACTCCTCTTCTAATGGCATCAACTTGACGTCGCTGAGGTGTTCCCCCGAAAACAACGGTTGATCTCAGGTTAGAGCAAGCCATGTACTTGCGTAGGTTCTCATCAATCTGTGATGCGAGTTCGCGAGTTGGAGTTAAGATAAGACCTCGAACAGGCTTAGTGCGTCCTTGTGACTTAGGCGGTCTTGAGCCTAGAACATGAACCATTGGAAGTGCAAAGGCTGCTGTTTTACCAGTGCCTGTTTGAGCGCAACCAAGGAGGTCCTTGCCGTCAATAACATGAGGAATAGCTTGTTCCTGAATAGGGGTTGGCTTTTCATAGCCAAGGGGTTGAATTGCGTCGAGAACCGAATCGCTCAACCCTAGATCTTTAAAAGACATAGAGAAAATAATATGTTCGCACGAAGACGTGTGCGAGTAACGTGCCGAGTCATGAAGTGGCGCGTGCCGACAACGGCTAAGGCACGCAAGCGTCTTTTAACGCGGTGCAAAGCTACGAAATTTTTCGCTAAGTTACATAGATTAACTAATTAAGCTAATTCTGGAGCAGGTCTACCTAAGTTTTTTAGAGTGGTAGTGTGCATCTTAAGTGCATCTCCGAATGTCATATCCGCTCTGTAAGAGATGTTGTATTCCTCAGCGGTCTCCTTTACAATCTTCGATAAAGCCTTGTAATGAACGTGACAGATGTTAGGGAACAAATGATGTTCGATCTGAAAATTCAAGCCTCCGCATAAGTAGGTTAATAGCCTATTATTCACTCCGAAATTTGCTGTAGAATCTAGCTGATGCTCGAGTCGAGTAGAATCAAGTTTGAGCCCTCCGTCTTCTACCTGAGGAAATAAATTCTTCTCCATTACGTGTGCTGGCTGGAAGATGATAGCCATTAAGAAACCTGCTACCGCATGCATTACCGCCCATCCTAGTAGGATAGCCCACCAAGAGATACTACTGAAAATCAGTGGAAGTGCTAATGAGTAAGTGAAATAAATAGATTTAGTAAACAGCATGTGAAAGAAAATACTCTTAGTAGTTCTTCCAGTTGTTTTAATTAAATCTTTCTTGTGGTAGCGAGCTAGAGAAATCCAATCTTTAGGTAGCATCCAGAAAATCGTCATAAGTGAGTAAAGAGCCCAAGCGTAGATGTGTTGGAATCTGTGAATCTTGTATAATGGTTTATGAGGGTTGAATCTCAAAACAGATGCTGGATCGATATCCTCATCTAAGCCGTCTATGTTAGTGAATGTGTGGTGAAGTACATTGTGTTGAATATTCCACATTTCTGCATTTCCTCCCACAAGATCCACAGTACGTCCCATAAGCTTGTTAATCCATTGGTTCTTGCTATAAGAATTATGGTTACCGTCGTGCATGATGTTTAATCCGATGCCGGCGAGTCCTAATCCCATAACAATCTCAGCAACCCAGAACCAAACTCCACCAGAGATTACTCCGAATGTGAATAGTGCCCAAGGTGTGAAATACAAGGCAAGCATTAGAGATGTCTTGAAATACATGCTAAATCCTCCAGATTTCTTCTTTCCAGATTCTTCAAAATAATTTTCAACTCGTTCACGTAGAACCTTACCAAAACCAGAGGTTTCTCTTGCAAATCTTACTACAGGTAGCTTCATGTTTTTAATTTTGATGCTTAATTAAGTGCGAAATTACACTGCTTAATCAATAAAATGTCTCTATAGAGTCACAATTTTCCCCACTTTGATTGTTGAATTCCCTTATTATGTCCTACCTAGTGCGTCTATGGGGTCTAATAGTGCAGCTTTTCTAGCTGGATAGTATCCACTTGCTATGCTCGTAATCATACATAGTGTCAGTCCTATGAATATCCAAATCCACGGTATTACAAAAGGTGTTTCAAAGAATATCGCTATCAGGTTGCCAAGCCCTAATCCCGCAAGAATTCCCACAGATCCACCCAGCTGGCCTATTATAATGACTTCAACGAGAAACTGTGTTCTTATAGCTCTTGCACTAGCTCCAAGAGATTTTCTAGTTCCTATTTCTCTGGTACGTTCTGAAACACTGACTAGCATGATGTTCATAAGGCCTATGCCGGCACCGAAGAGTGTTATTATTCCTATAACTGCTGCAGCGATTGTTATGCCGGAAGTTGCTTCTATCATGGTGTCGACTAAGGAATTGCTTTGGCTTATTTCGAAGGAGCTGTCTTTTCCAGGTGCGTCTTTCCGCACCATTCTCATCGCACCTGTTGCTATTTCTGTTGCGTAAGGAATGTTTTCTGTTTTTTCTACAGAACAAACCAAACTATAACTCCTGTTTTTATCAGAAAACTGCCTTCTCGCAGACGGGATAGTTATTAAGCATTGGTTATCCTGAGACATCCCGAACCCCGACCCACGTGATTCAAGCACCCCTATAATTCTGTATCTAGAGCCTTTAAGCATGATGTCCTCGCCTACGGGTTCTTCCCATTCTTCGAATAGTTTACTTACTATTTTACTGCCTATTACGATCATAGCTGGGCTTTGCTCACCTTCGATAGAAGTAAACCCCCTGCCTTCTGAGAGTGGTATGCTAGATACTTTTAAATAATTACCATCTACACCTAAGATCTGGGAGTTAGGGTCGGTGCGTTTCGTTCCGCGGCTTATTATTGCTGTAGAGGTGGCGAAAATCGATGCACTTGTAGTTAGGTCTACTTGTTTATTTGACATAATACTCTTTGTGAAGCGCCTCACATTATCGTAAGAAATAGGGTCTGTGGGAGCTTTGCGTCTTCCGTGGGTGATTCCGCCAGTTCGTTTGGGCTTAATAGTGAAAGTATTAGTTCCGATAGAAGAAAACTCCTGTACTATGTTAGCCTTTAGGGATTCCGTCGCCGTAACCATCGCAATTAATGCCATGATACCCATTCCTATTATTCCTACGGTGAGGGTGGTTCTGAGTGCTTGGCCTTTTATGGAGCGGATAGCCACCTTTACTTGTTCTAAGAATACGGACCTACTCATCTTCATGTCCCGAAGGTAGTGACGTATCTTTGCCTTCTGAATTTAAAAAAGAAGAGACATGACTTTTGATATCGATATGATTAAAAAGGTATACGCCGGATTTCCTAAGCGTGTAGAGGCGGCAAGAGAGTTAGCTGGACGACCACTTACATTGGCTGAAAAGATTCTGAACGCTCACTTATGGGATGGTTCTCCTGATCAGGTGTACCAAAGAGGGGTTGATTATGTTGATTTCGCGCCAGACCGTGTGGCTATGCAAGACGCGACGGCACAGATGGCTTTATTGCAGTTCATGCAAGCGGGAAAGAAGAAGGTAGGTGTCCCATCAACTGTTCATTGTGACCACTTGATTCAAGCTAAAGTCGAGGCGACTTCTGATCTTCAGAATGCTATAAACCAAAACAACGAGGTCTTCAATTTCCTAGAATCTGTGTCCGATAAATACGGAATAGGTTTCTGGAAGCCGGGTGCGGGGATTATTCACCAGGTAGTACTTGAAAATTACGCTTTCCCAGGGGGAATGATGATAGGTACTGACTCTCACACGGTTAATGCCGGTGGTTTGGGTATGGTGGCTATAGGTGTGGGAGGAGCTGATGCTGTGGATGTGATGGCAGGTCTTCCCTGGGAGCTTAAGTTCCCTAAGCTGATAGGAATTAAACTTACGGGTAAGTTGAGTGGTTGGTTAAGTGCGAAGGATGTTATTCTTAAAGTTGCTGGTATATTGACTACTAAAGGAGGGACAGGAGCTATCGTTGAGTACTTCGGCGACGGGGCTATAGGCCTTTCTTGTACAGGTAAAGGAACGATTTGTAATATGGGGGCGGAGATAGGCGCTACTACGTCGCTCTTTGGATATGACGAGAGTATGGGGCGTTACTTGCGCTGTACCGATCGTTCGGACATAGCTGATGCAGCTGATGCTATAGCTAGTCATCTAACAGGTGACCCTGAGGTGTATGCTGATCCAGAACGTTACTTCGATGAGGTGATAGAAATCAATTTGGATGAGATGGAGCCACATATAAATGGACCGTTTACTCCGGATTTGGCCACGCCTGTATCTAAAATGAAAGAAGCTGCTAAAGCTAATGGATGGCCTACATCTATCGAGTATGGATTAATAGGTTCTTGTACGAATTCGAGCTATGAGGATATCAGTCGTTCTGCGTCTGTGGCTAAAGAAGCGGTAGAATTAGACATTGAGCCTAAGGGGATATTAAATATCACGCCTGGATCTGAGCTAGTAAGATTTACTATAGAGAGAGATGGGATGATTAAGACCTTTAAGCAGCTTGGAGCTAAAGTTTTTGCTAATGCTTGTGGTCCTTGTATAGGGCAGTGGGCTAGATCAGGTGCTGAGAAGAATGAGAAGAACTCTATCATTCACTCCTTTAACAGGAACTTTTCTAAACGTGCTGACGGTAATCCTAACACACACGCTTTTGTAGCTTCTCCAGAGCTTGTTACCGCGATTACAATTGCAGGGGATTTGACATTCAATCCTATAACTGACCCATTGTACACGCGAGCGGGGAAGAGGGTTATGCTTAGCGAACCTGTAGGGGAGGAACTTCCTTCTAAGGGGTTTGATGTGGAGGACGCAGGATATTTAGAGCCAGCTGAAGATGGTTCTGGGATAGATGTTGTGGTGGATTCTGAATCTGAGAGGCTACAGTTGCTTGAGCCGTTTTCTGCTTGGGATGGTGAGAATATAATGGGAGCTAAACTTCTTATTAAGGCTGACGGTAAATGCACGACTGACCATATTTCTATGGCTGGACCATGGCTTAGGTACAGAGGTCATTTGGATAATATCTCTAATAACACTCTTACCGGTGCAGTAAACGCTTTCGGTGGAGCTACGAATAAAGTAAAGAACCAAATCAACGGTACATTCGGAGAAGTTCCGGCAGTAGCTAGAGCGTATAAAGCAGCAGGTATAGCTTCTGTTGTAGTTGGAGATTCTAACTACGGTGAGGGTTCGTCGAGGGAGCATGCAGCTATGCAGCCACGTCATTTAGGTGTGTATGCAGTTATCGTAAACTCTTTCGCTCGTATTCACGAAACTAACCTTAAAAAACAGGGTATGCTAGGCCTTACTTTCATGAACGAAAGTGATTTCGGTCTAATTCAAGAGGACGATACATTCAACTTCATTGATCTTGCAGACTTTGCTCCCGGAAAGCCTCTAACTATAGAAGTGGTTCACGCTGATGGTAGTTCAGATACTGTTATGTGTAAGCATACTTATAACGAGCAGCAGATACTTTGGTATAAAGCCGGTTCAGCCTTGAATATGATCAAAGCGGAAAACGCTAAGTAGTATCGCTAAGTAGTATTTTAACTAGACGATATAAAATTAACGATATAAAAAAAGCACCGCATTTAAGTCGGTGCTTTTTTATTGAAAGATGTTTTCCTTTTCTGAGCCTATTTGCTACTCCGGAACGATGGTCAGCTCTGCGTTGATAGTTCCCTTATTCGTCACCACGTTTAAGAATGTCACTGTGTGAAGTGAGTCTGTTTTATTTACAGTAATTTCTCCTCCTGTTATATCCCAAAACACATCCATTCCCGGCGCTTCAATTTCATTTGCTACCAAGACTGCAATAGCTTGCCCTGTATTTGAAGATCCTGTTAGTGGAATATCGACAGTGAGTGCTACATCGTGAGATGGAACGTGATTAGCGATTTCGTCTGCAGTTCTAAAGTCAACAAGAACATGGTAGCGCCAGTGATCGTGTGCTGGTTGTGCATCATCGTGGATATGCATTAGGTCGAGGAAATACCCCTCAGCTAATCTGACGTTTAAGTCTCTTCCATCTAGAGCCAGTGTGCCACACTCACAATCAAAAAGCGTATTTACAAATGTTTCGTGCTTAGTGCAGCTCGCAACTAACGCGATGGCAACAAATGCAAATATGGTGGTTCTTATAGCTTTCATAGTGGGGTTGTCGTATTGGAGTTTTCGTAGTGGGCTTCGTGGTTGCTGAAATAAGTTTAGCGAAGATATAGTATATAAGGGGTGCGAGCGGATTTGAATTTTTCAATATCCTCTTCCCAGCTCTTCTCAAGATCTTCTATGCTTTCATTGGATTCTAAAGCTAGACGAAGTTCATCTGTGCCCACTAGTTTGTCGAAGAAGCTAGTGGAAGTGAAAAAGCCGACTAATTCGCCATCTTCGTTGCGGAATAAGTTCGCGTAACGTTCAAGTATATTCAAGTCCCAACTTTCGCCGGTAGTGATCCATTTAATGCCTAGTTCGTGAAGGTTTTCTCCCGAACATGTCGTGTTTTCGTGCTTAGGGTGGGGTGCGGCGCCTGGAGTGGAAATGGGGGTGAAGGAGTAGGTGCCCGATGGGTTGTTCGGGAAGCCCGCAAGCTCGAATGGTGTGGGAGTGCCACGGCCTATGCTGACGTTAGTGGGTTCGAGGAAACAAAGTGAAGGGTAGAGTGAAATTGATGCGTCGGTGGGAAGGTTAGGACTGGGGGAGATGGGGAGTGAGTAATGAGTAGTGCTAGAGTAGTTTTCACAGGCTATAATATTAAGGTCGGCTCGAATTCCGTCCGTTAGCCAGTGTTCTCCGTTAGCCATCAACGCGATTTCGCCCAGGGTCATTCCGTAAATTATGGGTACTGGGGCGAGTCCTACAAAAGAGGAGAAGTCGGGATCTAGCATGGGGCCTTTAACGTGATCGCAATGGGGGTTAGGTCTGTCAAGGACGATTACTTGCACGTCGTTTTCTGCTGCGGCTTCCATTACTAAAAGTAGGGTGCTTAGGTAGGTGTAGAATCGAGTTCCTACGTCCTGGATATCGAAAATAACGACGTCGATATCAGCGAGGGATTCAGATGATGGTTTACGGTGTTTTCCGTGAAGAGAAAATATGGGTAGTCCCGTTTCCGTGTCTATGCCGTCGTGGATTATGGCTCCATTTGCTTGGTCGCCACGGAAGCCGTGTTCGGGAGCGAACACTTTAATTACATTGATGTCTCTTGAAATTAAAGTGTCGACTAAGTGTATGGGGGTGGAGTCGGTGTCGGCAAAGAGAACGGAAGTGTGGTTGCCGATGATTGCTACTGATTTGCCATGAGTGAGTGTGACGATTTCATCGATGTGCTCGTTGCCTAAAACTATTCTAGAGTTATTCTCAGTAGGGGAGAAGTCTTGCGCGTAGCTGCACGAAGAGAGGCTAGATAGGGAGCTGATTATGAGGCAGAAGTTGGATATGTGGCGAAAAGCGATCAAGGGGGTGTCATTGTTTAATCCTTAACGCGTCGGAAGGTAGGATTCGGGTGCTGTACAATGCTGGAATGAACATGGCAAGGACACAGCATCCGAATGCACCGAGCTCGATAATGAGAAGCTGTGAGAAGTCGATGAGTATGGGCACTTCAGAAAGGTAGTAGGCAGCAGGGTCGAGGGTGATGATGCCGGTTGCAATTTGAATGTAGCAAAGACCTAGTCCTAAAGCGTTACCCACTAAAAAGCCTACGCCTATTATTCTAGCCGAATACATTACAAAGAGCTTAATTACATTTGTGTCGTCCATCCCTAAGGCTTTGAGTATGCCGACTTCCATTCTTCGCTCCAGAATAACAATTAAGAGCGCACTCACCATATTTATGATGCTAATCAGTATCATCAGGCCTATGATTATAGCGACGTTGATGTCTAGCATGCCCAACCAATTGAAAATCTCTCGGTTAGATTCGAAGACCTTGGAGGTTCTGAGTCGAGTGGGGGTGTCGAAGGGGAGGGTGTAGATGATTTGTTCTTCAATGAATGAAGTTGCTTCTAGGTCGGAAATAAAAACTTCATATCCGTCAGAAAAAACTTCGCTCGACCCGTCACCACTTTCCGCGTACCACTGCCCATCGGTAAAAATCAATGTGGCCGTGTCAGAAACTTCGGTTTCGCCTGCTATCCAAGTAAAAATGGTGAGGGTGTCCGAGGTTAAAGATGGATGATGCGGTTCCCAATGTCCTTGAGGTTTTTCGCCGTATTCGTCTTTCCCGAAGACCTTTCCTCGAGCTGTGCCGTCTTCTAGGACTATGACGGCTTGAACGCCTCTGTCGCTAGTTTGCTGGAGGAGGGTGCAGTTGACGAATACGAATTTCTCGTCGTACTCGAGTAGTCCAGTTTCATAGATGCCGCAGATCACCACCGGTCGGGGTTTGACATCTTCGTTTTTCACAACGATGTAAAGGCTTAATCTGTCGCCTATCTCAAGTTCAAGTCGATTAGCTAAAGGTGCTGAGATGAGAATGTCGTTAGCTCCTTTAGGTAAGGCTCCTCGTTTAAGAGATGCTACGAGCATGGTGGTGTCGCTCGGGAATGAGTTCGCTCCAGAAGAAAAGTCGAGCCCTTTAATGCTCACGCCCTTGATGGAGTTAGAGGTTTCTACTAATCCGGGTCTTTGGTGAAGTGGAGCTATTAGCTCTACGTTGTCTATGAGGGAAATTTCTTTGAGTAGGGTTTGGTCTATCAGCACACCTGAATTATCGGAAGACGAAGGGATAATCTGTATGTGGGAGCTGAATCCTATGACGAGATCCTTTATCTCACTCTGAAAACCCGTCACGATGGCAGTGGAAATAATTATGAGCGCCAACCCCAGAGACACCCCCGCCGTGGCAATCCTCACCACAGGCTTAGCCCAAGATTTCTCATCCTCGCCCGCTGGTCCTCCCTTGCTCATCCTTTTAGCTAATCGCCTTGTAATACTCATCTTCTCAAAGGTACAAATACTTACTTTTGCACCATGAATAAAGATAAGAACGTACACGACAACATTCTCGGCGCGATTGGAAATACGCCCATGATAAAATTGAATAAAATCGTAGAGGACTTCCCCTGTGATGTTTATGCGAAGGTGGAGTACTTCAATCCTGGACACAGTGTCAAGGACAGGATGGCTCTTCAGATGATTGAGGATGCTGAGGCTGCGGGGGATTTGAAGCCAGGAGGGACTATAATTGAGTGCACGTCTGGAAATACAGGGATGGGGCTTGCTCTCGCGGCTATCGTGAAGGGGTACAAGCTGATATGTACCACTAATTGCAAGCAGAGCGTGGAGAAGGTAGATATGTTACGAGCTGTGGGTGCGATTGTTCATGTGTGTCCTACTGCTGTAGCGCCCGATCATCCCGAGAGCTATTATAGCGTGGCGGAGAAGTTGAATAAGGAGATAGAGGGGAGTTTTTGGTGTAACCAGTACGATAATTTGAGTAATGGAAAGGCGCATTATTTATCTACAGGCCCAGAGATCTGGGCCCAAACAGAAGGCCGCATCACCCACTTCATAGTAGGTGTCGGAACCGGTGGCACCATCTCAGGTGTAGCAAAATTCCTTAAAGAGCAGAATCCCGACATTAAGATTTGGGGTGTCGATTCTTACGGTTCCGTCTTCAAGAAATATTTAGAAACGGGAGAGTTTGACGAGAACGAAATTTACAGCTACCTCACCGAGGGCATAGGCGAGGACATCCTCCCCGCTAACGTGAAATTCGACCTTATCGATAAGTTCGAGAAAGTCACAGATAAGGACGCAGCCCTCGCAGCAAGGGAGCTCGCCCTCAAAGAAGGTCTCTTCCTCGGCTACTCATGCGGATCCGCCATTCAAGGCCTTCGCCAACTGAAATCGGAACTTTCCCCCGGCGACCTTCCCGTAGTCCTCTTCCACGATCACGGCTCACGTTACGTCGGGAAAATTTACAATGACGAGTGGATGCGCGAGCAGGGGTTTATTGACTAATCTTTTTTAAAACTAACCCTTCTTAAATTCTAGGAACGTCTTACGGATTATGGCTAGTGATTCGTCGAGTTGCTCTTCCGTTATTACGAGGGGAGGTGCGAAACGTATGATATTTCCGTGGGTGGGTTTTGCTAGTAGGCCGTTGTCTTTCATTGAGACGCATAGATCCCAAGCCGTAGATGAGTCCGGAGAGTCGTTGATTATGACGGCGTTGAGGAGTCCGCGGCCTCGAACGAGTTTTATTAGGTTGCACTCAGTAGCGATTTGCTCTATACCCGAGCGGAACTGAGCACCGAGGGTGCGTGCGTTGAGGGCTAGGTCTTCGTCGCGAACTACTGAGAGAGCCGCTATTGCTACTTCAGCCGCGACGGGATTGCCGCCGAAAGTTGAGCCATGCTGTCCTGGGTGGATGACTGACATTACGTCCTCGTCAGCGAGTACTGCAGATACAGGGTATGCTCCGCCACTTAGGGCCTTTCCTAGAATTAGGAGGTCCGCCTTCGTAAAGGTGGCTTGACGTTCGCACGAACCAGAACAAGTGCAGTTTCCGCAAGTCGCTAGGAGTGCACCGGTTCGGGCGATTCCTGTTTGGACTTCATCAGCCATAAATAAAACGTTAGCTTCCTTACAAATCTCGTGAGCCTTGCGGATGTAATCGTCAGCGGGAACATTCACTCCTGCTTCCCCTTGGATAGGTTCCACTAGGAATCCGGCTACGTTAGGATCGGCTACTGCCGCCTTTAAAGCCTTTAGATCGTTATATGGTATCACTTCGAAACCGGGTGTATAGGGACCAAACCCTCCTGTCGCGTCATCATCCGTTGAGAACGATACTATAGTTGTAGTACGGCCATGGAAGTTTTCAGAACACGTGATGATTTTCGCGCAATTATTCGGCACGCCCTTAATATCGTATGCCCACTTACGAGCGATCTTAATAGCGGTTTCAACTGCTTCAGCTCCGGTGTTCATAGGTAGAACCTTGTCGTAACCGAAATATTCAGTAATGAACTGCTCGTACTTACCCAGATTGCTGCTGTAGAATGCTCGGGAAGTAAGGGTGAGCTTTTCTGTTTGATCTTGCATCGCCTTCACGATAGCAGGATGGCAATGACCTTGATTAACAGCGCTGTATGCGCTCAAGAAATCGAAATACTGCTTCCCCTCGATATCCCACACATTGACCCCGATTCCTCTATCAAGCACCACTGGTAGTGGGTGATAATTGTGAGCTCCGTGTCTATTCTCTAACGCCATTGCTTCCTCTGAAGTACTGGGGGCATCCATCATATTCTCGTTCATTTCCATATTGTAAAGATATCACTAAGCTGTAGCTAGCTCTAATAACTCCCCAGATAGTTTTGGGTTGTTTATTTTTTTTATCGAATCAGACACTCTCTTAAGTTCAGGATGTGAAATCGTCTTAGGAATTAGCAAGCTGAGATTAATTTCAAAACCTTACTCAGGATCACCATATCATTAAGACTCATTGGATGTCTCCCGCGGACTAGGTCAGAAATGTAGGTGTGGTAGGTTAGTTCACAGAAAACTACCTGCAGATAACGGTTGACTTCAGTGCGCCGCTTTTGTCGTTGAAAACGTAGCAATTAAAAGTCAAGGGCAATTCTACGCTATGCGTGCCGACAGGAAAAACCCCTAGGGTTTTGACGACTCTTCCAGCCGAGTCGGCGACCATTAAATCGCACTCAATAGATATGGTCATCATAATGGTATTGTTTGGTCCTGAAAAGAGTTCAAAACTAGGTCTAGAGTCAGCCAATAAAGGAACTAGGTCTTCCACCTTGTTTACTGAGCTAACAGGACAGTCAGGCGCTTCATCCATTGCCGCCATCTCTAATACTCCATCCTCAACCCACCAGTTTTCCCAGTTTCCTCCCGTCCCTGAAGTCCAGTCGTTTAAATCCAACCCTCTATTCCCTGCCTCTGTGGCATCAACTACAAAAACATGAAGTGCGGAGCCCTCCGAGCCCCAATCTAAAGGTTCGCCAGCAGTACATATAGGCCCTGCAACATCGAGGCAAGTAGGTCGGATAAAATATACTTGTTCCGGGTATTGTGGGTATTCGCCATAACAATGAGCGAACCCATCTTCTGCTATGCAGACCGCAGTGTATTCGTTACATCCGATTCCGAGAGCAGCTATAGAGTGGTCGGTGATAAGTCGAGCTAGCATGGCAACATGGCGGCCCTTTCTGTCTGGATCGTCGTAATGTGAATCGTTGATTACGGAATTCATCCAAGGCATCCTTAAAAAGTCTCCGTATCTCACGTCCATATTCGAGTTGTATGGGTCTTGTAATGCTTCGCCGGAGTAGACCGTGCCGTTGCCAGCTGCGAAATATCCGAATCCTAACACAGCCAGCCCAGCCGAGATTCCGCCTATGGCTCCTCCTTTTGAAATTACGTGTGCATGAAGGGCATCCTGAATAGGGGTGTCTTTCCAAAATTGCACATAGTTAAATTGATCACCACCGGCTAACCAAATAGCTTCTGCTTCGGCAATACGGTTAAGAATGTATTCGTCGTCGGAGGCGTTGGGGTTGTTAAATCGTATGGTTTCTACCCTATTAACATCCACCCCTAAGTCAGAGTATAGGTAATCGTTGTAGGCGTCAGAGCCAGATGCTCTCAACACTAAAACATCTCCCCCTGCTGCTCTTCCTAAAAACCAAACCATAGCTTCCGGCATCTCACCAGCACCTCCCATTAGCACGAGACCAGATTCGTGATCTACATCTACAGACTCAGAGGCTCCGACTGACCAGGTTGTGTAGTTTTGGGCAAAACAGGTGCTCACCATAATCCCAAAACCTATGGCAAATAAAGTCTGTTTTAAAATCCGCAGTTTCAACATGAGCCGAAGTTAAGTCAACTCTTGGCAGATAGTTGGTTGAAATCTCGTACTTTTGCAACCCCAAACTAATTTTAAAACTATGGCGACAAACCGCACATTTACTATGATTAAGCCAGATGCTACTGCAGCTGGAAACACAGGAAAAATCATTGACAGAATCATCGGAGCTGGATATTCAATCAAGGCAATGAAGTGGACTCAGCTTTCTAAAGCTGATGCGGAGGAGTTTTACTCAGTTCATGCAGAGCGTCCGTTCTACGGCGAGCTTGTTGAGTACATGTCTTCATCGCCTATAGTTGCAGCTATCCTAGAGAAGGATAATGCAGTAGCGGATTTCCGCGAGTTAATCGGTGCTACTGACCCAGCGGACGCTGCTCCAGGTACTATCCGTGCAGACTTCGCTACATCTATCGCAGCTAACGCTGTTCATGGTTCGGATTCTGATGAGAATGCAGCTTTAGAAGGTTCATTCCACTTCAGCACTCGCGAATTAGCTTAAAAAACCAAACTTAACCCACTTATGCAAAAGATTAAAGTAGCAAACCCCGTTGTAGAGATTGATGGTGATGAGATGACTCGCATCATTTGGCAGTTTATAAAAGACAAGTTGATCTTGCCGTATCTCGATATCGAGCTGCTTTATTATGACTTGGGAGTTGAGAAGCGTGATGAAACTGAAGACCAAATCACGATCGACGCCGCTAACGCTATTATCAAGCATAACGTAGGTATTAAGTGCGCAACTATCACACCGGACGAAGACCGTGTAGTCGAATTCGGATTGAAGAAGATGTGGCGCTCACCTAACGGAACCCTCCGTAACATTATAGGTGGAACTGTATTCCGCGAGCCTATCATTATGAAGAACGTTCCTCGACTTGTACCTGGATGGACAGAACCTATTTGCATAGGTCGTCACGCCTTCGGTGATCAGTACAAAGCTACCGACACAGTAATTAAAGGTCGCGGAACTCTCAAGATGTCTTTCATTCCTGAGGGAGATGGCGAAGCACAAGAGTGGACAGTTTACAATTTCGAAGGTAAAGGTGGTGTGGCGATGAGTATGTACAACACAGACGAGAGCATCTATGGATTTGCTCATAGCTGTATGAACCAAGCCCTCACAAAGAAGTGGCCGCTTTACCTCTCTACAAAGAACACTATTCTAAAAGCTTACGACGGACGTTTCAAGGATATCTTCCAAGAAGTATTCGAAGAAAAATTTGCTGATCGTTTCGCTGAAGCCGGCATCACTTACGAGCACCGTCTCATAGATGATATGGTTGCAGCTGCTATGAAGTGGAGTGGGGGATTTGTTTGGGCTTGTAAGAACTACGATGGAGACGTACAGTCTGACACTGTAGCTCAGGGCTTCGGTTCTCTAGGTCTTATGACATCAGTTCTTGTTACTCCTGACGGAGGTACAATGGAAGCTGAAGCGGCTCATGGAACTGTGACGCGCCACTTTCGCGAGCACCAGAAAGGCAACAAGACTTCAACAAATCCTATAGCTTCCATCTTTGCTTGGACTCGAGGGTTAAACTTCCGCGGCAAGCTTGACGGCAACGCCGACCTTCGCAACTTCGCTGATACTCTAGAGCAGGTTTGTATAGATGTAGTAGAGAGCGGCCGTATGACAAAGGACCTCGCCCTACTCATACACGGTAAGGACATGACTGAGGAGCATTGGCTAACAACCGAGGGGTTCCTCGAGGCTATCGATGGCGACCTTCGCGCTCGCATGGAGGCTTAAGTCATCTAAGAAATTTTTGAAAGGGGACTCGTTATTGTAACGGGTCCTTTTTTTTTACCAACGATAGCGTTTTCGCTATGAAAAAAGTCAACCCCTGAGTTGACCAATTCTATAGTCAATTGCGCGCGTGACACACGTTGTCACTTGTACCGTAAAAAAGTCAACCCCTAAGTTGACAAATTCTCTAATAGAATTGCATTTGTGTTGCATCCGACAACGAAGGTTTACTCAAAGAATTTCTTATGGAAATTTAAGAGATACAATTCGCTTTCGGCGCGAGTGAATCCAGTGTACAGCCATCTTAACCACTCGCGATCTATCATTTCCTCGGTTAAGTATCCTTGGTCGAGGATGACGGCTGGCCATTGACCGCCTTGGGCTTTATGGCAAGTTAGGGAGTAGGCAAATTTCACTTGGAGGGCTTGGTAGCATTCATCGGCTACGACTGCACGGTGGATTTTGGTTTTGGTCCCCAAATTAGAATAATCTGAAGCGATAGCGTGGTAAAAGGCTTTTGAATCCGCAGAGCCCAAAGAGGGGCGAGGGTCATTCAGCACGGATAACATGATGGTCACTGTGATGCTCGGGTAATCTGGAAAGTCGGACAGGAGGACGTCAACTTCTGCGAAATCGTGGCCGTAACGAGTAAATCGTGAACCTATCCGAACGACTTCGAGGGTGTCGCCATTGGCAATCAGGTCAATGGGTAGGTCGTCGTGGTCTCTAAGCCAATAGTAGTTATTTCGTACCACCATTAATTTATCGCCGGCATTAATGTCGTCCTCTTGCCAAAGAATTCTAGTCCGCACCTGTTGATTGAAGAGGACTGCTCGCTTATTTGACCGAGTGATAATCACTACGTTTTCCTCACCATACTTTGCGTGTAGAGTCTCTATGATTTCCTGTAGCTCTTCACCCGGGACTAGCTTGACGTCTGGTCCCACACTTAGGTCAATCTTGGGGAAGTCGTTGTGTTTGGATTTATCATCAATACATAACCTCAACGCGTGAGCATTCGCCAGTATGCTACTGTCTATCTCCTGCCTCACAACCTCAGTCAGTTCGATTGACGCGACAGTCAAGTCATAAGTAGACCTCATATTTGCAAGTGATAAAGCGGGGCTGTCGGCACATCCCACGGGGGGTAGCTGTGCGGTGTCACCCACGAGCACGAGCCTGCAATGTTCAGAGGAGAAAACATAACTCATCAAATCATCTAGCAAGCCCCCTCCTTCACCTATCATGGATGCTTCGTCAACTATAAATACGGTATTCTTCAGCTTATTCACTCCGAGTTTGTAACTAGCAGAACCATCCTTAGAACTTGAGCCCACATAGATTCTCCGATGAATGGTCGACGCCCCTACACCACTATACGACGACATTACCTTAGCCGCTCGGCCAGTAGGGGCGAGCAATACATACGATGTTCGGTTGGCCTTCAAGGTTCGCACTATCGCTCCGATTGACGTAGTCTTCCCAGTTCCGGCATATCCTTTAATGATCAGAGTGCATTTTGGTTTTTCGGATACTAAAAATTTAGAAAAAGCATCGATAAGTCTTTCCTGTCCCGGTGTCGGAGTGTGAGGGAAGTTATCCCTTAGTTCTGCGGCGAGTTCTGCAGCAAGTTCTTTTGACGGCGAGTTAGACATTAGCCTCGAAGGTACATGTGATAAGACTATGATTGTTGTAAATTCGTCACTCTTAAAGACGAATAAATGAAGTACGATATCAGTAAGTATTTAATTTCAGCACTATTACTAGTAGTAGGCTTGTTTTCATTAGGGCTTTATCTTAATGGCTTAACAGGTGATGGGTTAGAGAGTCAGCCATTAGCTATGCTGTTTGCTGGTTTGGCACTAGTTGTCGTTGGAGTAATAGCTCTGCCAGAAATGCTCAACAAGCTTGATTCTAGAAAATACACGGGGATAATGATTGTCGGAATTGTTGCATCCTTTGGGTTATTGATAGGCCTAGGGTATTCTGTTTTTGAGGAGATGGGTTTCCAAGAAACGAAGCTAGAAGTTCAGTCTGTAACGGTCCAAAGTCTTAAGGATATCCGTGAGATTCAAATAGCTCATAAATCTGTTTACGGTGGATATGCTCAGGATTTCACACTTCTTGAAGCATTTGCATACGAAAATGTAATCCCTGTTACTTTTAACATGGGTTCTTTTCACGACACTTTGAATGAGCAGTCTAGTATTAGATTTGGGTATATTATTAAGAGAATAGATTTGGATTCTATATCAAAAGATTTAGAAATACAGGCTGATGAATTATTAGCTCTTATTGAAGAGGATAACAGTGTCTATAAAATCAGAGATACCATTTACACGAATTTCTATGCGGAGAATTTAACTCTAGAGATTAGGTCAGCTCAAAAACTTCCAGCTTTCAATATGGAGGCTATGATGTTCAACCCTAGAACTGGGGAGAGATTTCGTATGAACACATCAATTGTTGAAATTGGTGGTTTATGGCAGCCTACCATTTTTGTGCAAGACCCGACACCATTCGGAAGGGAAAGAGTTAAGAAAGACACTCTAAGTTTCGGGTCGTTAACCGAAGCTCACACAGATGGAAACTGGCGCAACTAGCACTGGCTTAACTAACGCTAGTAATAGCGCAAGCTCACCAGTTCAGTTATTGCTAAGGTGGGATGGGAAAGTCGTGCAGTGGGGTTCTGTTAATGTTGAAGGGGTTTGGGAGTTCGGGGCGAGGGAAGTAAGGCAGTTGTCAATGCTGCCTGAAGTGGTGAGATTTCTACACGGTAGATATAAATCCGTAAATGATATTCGGTACACAAGACGTTTTGCTCTTAACACCATGGTGCCGTCAGTTGTGATTGAGGGTGATGCACAGATGGCTGATAAGTGGTTTGCACTTCATAACGCTACTCCGGCAGCATATAAAACAAGGGTCACGCACCTCGAGGCAATAGAGGGCGAGCCGGTTATTATTGAAGGACTTGATGACGAATGGGACAAGTCGGTGGCAGATGCTTTTCCACAGGCTGTATCGAAATCCCAATCTGCAGTTTTAATGCAATTAGCAGTAGTGAGATCGCGCTCAATGCCTGGTAAGTGGGTGGTGATGGTGGATGTCGGGAAAAACGGGTCTGATATTGTTGCCGCTAAAGATGGTGGGGCTTGTTACACAGGAGCCACAGCGTTATGTCATCCCGAATCAATCCTTTATAACATTGTTAACGCGATGCATAGGGATGGTGTGCAGCCTGAAGATGTTTTCGTGCAGGTGTCTGGTGAAAACTGTTCGGGTCTTAAGTGTGAGCTAGGAAAGTTTTTTACTGAAGTTGAGGTCGATGAGGATGCTGAGTGGTTAGGTCTTAAAGCAATTACAACGTGAGGATAACTGGTGGAGACTGGAGAGGAAGAAGGCTTGGAACCATGAAGGGTTTTAATGGACGACCCACGACAGATTTTGCGAGGGAGGGGTTGTGTAATTTATTGAGGAGTAGGGTAGACTTAGATGGAGCTGTAGTGCTTGATTTATTTGCTGGTACGGGCATAGTGGGGATGGAGTGTGCGAGTAGGGGGTCGGCGTCTGTTACTGCAGTAGAGCTGGATAAGCGCGCAGTTGGTTTTATAAAAAGCACATATAAGGAGTTTGGGTTTGAGAAATTTGTAGTGGTAAGTACGGATGTGTTCAAGTTTCTAGAGCGCTCGTCCATGAAGTATGACTTCGTGTTTGCTGACCCTCCATATGATTTATCTCGCATAAGAGATATTCCCAGTGAAGTGAAGGCGGCTGGTGTGTTAGCTGAAGACGGGTTGTTCGTGTTAGAGCACGGAGAGTCTGTGTCATTCGAAGGTGATGAGGGGTTTGTTGAGAGACGTAAATATGGACATGTGAATTTTAGTTTTTTCAAGTTTTAAAAAATTCGCTAAACTTCATTTAACTTAGGCATATGAGAAGAGCAGTTTTTCCTGGGTCTTTCGATCCCATCACACTAGGACATGAGGATGTCGTTCGAAGAGCTGCTATGCTTTTTGATGAGATAATCGTAGCTGTAGGGGTTAACACCACTAAGAAATATCGATTTTCAACTGAGCAAAGAGTTGAGATGTTAGAGAAGGTTTTTAATGATCTACCTAACGTTAAGGTTCAATCTTTCGATGGGTTGACTGCTACTTTTTGTAAGACTGTGGATGCAGGTTGGATGTTAAGAGGGGTTAGGAATTCTTCTGACTTTGAGTATGAGTGTACCATAGCCCAAATGACAAAAAGCTTAGACAGCTCTCTTGAAACTGTGATATTGTTTACCTCGCCTGAATACGCACATATTTCTTCAACTGTGGTGAGAGAAATTATTGCTAATGATGGAGATGTGAGTTCGTTCGTTCCTGCAGAAGTTCTGAACTACTGTTGATACGCTTATAACTCCTCGCACATATTAGCCATAGCAGTTTCTACAACTATTCGTATGCTACCATAAGTAGACTCCCAAACATTTTCAGATACAGGTAGTGACATCCACTTCACATCTGTGATGCCTTCTATTGCTTGTGGTACTCCTGTGGAGTCCCCGGCGGAATGCTCCATGCTGTACCAGAAAGTAGTTTTTAAGTGAACGACTCCGTCAATTTCATAGGTGTGGTATGTAGCGGTTATATCTCCTGTAATCTTCAGGCCGCTAATTCCAGTTTCTTCATTCACTTCTCGCAGTGCAGCAGCTTCAAGTTTTTCGCCTCTTTCGACCTTTCCTTTAGGTAGATCCCAATGTCTATTTCGCATTATCCATAATGCGTTCCCTCTTTGGTTTAAAACAAGACCTCCAGCGGACACCACCTCGAAATAATTCATGCAAAACGTCATCCACATCTTCTCCACGTCATCGCTGTAAAGGTCCACTGCTCTGATGTCAGTATTGTTTTTAAATAGTTTTGTGAGATCTTTCAATTGCTTTTTGTCGGGATTCCAAAAACTCAAACTCCCCCCTTCTTTAGGGGAGACTTCAGTTGCCGATTCGTAAAAAGTTACTCGGCGGTTCAGCATAAATACTACGTACCTTTGTTCCATGTCGAATAGTGGTGAGAATCAACGTAAGGTAGCGGAATTTCTGCTAAGAATCAAAGCAATTAAGCTATCTCCTGATAAACCTTTTACATGGGCAAGTGGTCGAAAGTCCCCTATCTATTGTGATAACAGAAGAATTTTGAGCTATCCAGAGATAAGAACTTATGTTAGACAAACTGCAACTGAGCAAATCGAAGATCGATATGGACGCCCAGAAGCGATAGCAGGAGTTGCTACCGGTGGTATAGCATTAGGAGCTTTGATAGCTCAAGAACTTGGCGTTCCTTTTGTCTACGTCAGAGCTTCAGCTAAAGAACACGGAACGGGACAGCGAATTGAAGGTGACTTCACTGGATTCAGTTCTGTTTTCGTAATAGAAGATTTAATTTCTACCGGAAAAAGTAGTCTATCCGCTGTTGACGCTCTTCGTGACGCGGGACTGGAGGTTAAAGGTCTGTTAGCATTTTTTACTTACGGATTTCCCGATGCGGTGAAGAGATTTAAGGACAAAGACTGTCCGTTTTTCACCCTCACCGATTATCCTACTATGCTTGCAGAAGCTACACAGTCTGGTTATATTACTGATGAGCAGAAGGTTTCTCTGGACTCTTGGTCTTTAGATCCATTTGCTTGGAGTGATTCAAGATCAAAATAACTTAATTATGGTAGAATTTGAAGGCCCTAAAGTAACACTCGGTATTACACCATCGGAACTGAACACAAAATTTCAAGACCTTTCTAGTGTTGGTAAACTTCTGCCACCGGATTCTGTTAAAGACTTTGCAGCAGACGGAAACACCTGTTCTTTTAAAGTTAAAGGAGGGGTTGCAATTCACCTTGTCAAAGATACAAGTTCTTTAGAAGGTGATTTGATTCTTAAAATGAATACAGTTGCCCCAACGCCTGTGAAATTCTCATTAGAGGTTTTAGCATCTGACCACGAAAGTGGTTGTACGTGCTATGTTCGTTCAGAAGCGGATCTTAATCCGTTCACCCGAATGATGGTAGAGCCAGCCTTAAAAAGTCTTTTTGAGGATATGGCTAAAGGAATGCAGAGTCAATTCCCTGCATAATTTATCTAGAGATACAGTTCTAGAACAGCCACTTAACTTCAGAGGAATTTAATTCTGATGGCGGTATATAATCCTGACCTTCTGTCCATTTAAACACTCCTTTTCCGGACTGTTCTATTCTAAGAAGAACGCCCTGCACTTTTTCACCTTCAACGATGTAATGTCGCATCTCGTTCCTTCCAAAAAGCTCTGAATTATATTCGTGAATGATGTCACGTGCCCCCTCGGGTTTCATTAATCTAGCTGTGTATTTCTCAAGTTGTGTGATGATGGGCTGCTCTAGATCTTCTGGGCATAATCCCCCTCCCATGCTGTCTTTTATGCTTATAGCGTGATATCTACGCGCTAATCTCATCGACATTACATTTACCCCTATTCCGACAACCGAAGCCGCCCACTTTTCTCCCCTCCAGTGGTTTTCCACGAGTAATCCAGCTAGTTTTCGGTGACCACCTTCGCTCCACATCATAATGTCATTTGGCCACTTCAACGCTAAGGCAGCACGAGGTACCCCAGTTTTATAAGTTTTTACTATACTTTCGTGAACCCCGTTAATAGTAGCAAGAGCCACGGCCATGTTGAAAACCGTAGCGTCAACTTTAGGTGGGGTGCTTATTACCCAGCTCATTGCTAAGTCATGTCCTTTATTTGAAGACCAACGATTTCCTCTTTGGCCTTTTCCGAGTTTCTGGTCTGCGGTAACTACATAGAAATTATTGAATTTACTTCCACTCATTTCCTTGTCGCGCAGCAGATTCATAGCGTAATTATTAGTGCTATCGACGCTGTCTACAAAGACCCTTTCAACTATTCCGGCTGGCGTCAATATTTCACTTTCATTGGGATTCATCTATGATGCCAAAAGTAGTACCTTTGAGGTTCAAATTTGAGCATGAAAAAATTGTCTGTTACACCACCCGAAGCCCTGCTAGATGCTGTGGTAAAAGGTCTCGATGACGTAAAAGGTCACGACATTACTATTGTTGATTTAAGATCGGTTATCCACGCTACAACATCTTATTTCGTGATTGCCCATGGAGCGAGCCACACTCAGGTTGACGCTTTAGCCGGATCTGTTGCTAAAGTTACAAGAGAATCTTTAGGTGAGAAGCCCGTTTCTGTTCAGGGCCTACGCAACGGTGAGTGGGCTATTTTAGATTACTTTGACGTTGTAGTTCATGTCTTCCACGAGGAGGCTAGAGTTAGATATGGCCTGGAAGAATTATGGGGTGATGCTGAGATCACGAGGTATGAACCTGCAATTCAGGACTAATTATGAGCGACACAAAGAAAACAATTAAACCGAAGAAAGCCACTTCCAAAAAGCCTAGAGGAAAAAAGCCTCAGGCTGCTAAACCTACCCCAAAGAAAAACACAGCGTCTAACAAGAAGACTGCTCCAACAGAAAGTAAATTTAATTTTTACTGGATTTATGGTATTGTGGGTGTTATGCTTTTAGGCATGATAATGCTGAATTCTGATGGTAGTGGAGAGCAGATTTCGTTCTCAAAGTTTATACAATTAGTTGAAACTAAGAAAGTTGATAGGGTTAAGGATGACGGTTTTACCTATAGTGTTTATTTGAATGAGAGCGGTAAGTCTGATGTTGATAACGGTCGTTCTAATGATGGCATTTTCAGCGGGTCCGCAAATTCATCGGACTACTACTTCAATATGCAGCAGGAGGGTGGATATAAAGAGCACTTTAAAGAGCTGCAAGAAGAGTTCGGTTTTGATTCTGAATACGAACCAGTAAACGAGTGGGGTCAACAAATGATTTCATGGCTATTCTTCCTGGTGATAATGATAGTTGTCTGGATGTTCATCATGCGAAGAATGAGTGGCGGGGGTGGCACAGGAGGCAATCAGATATTCAATGTAGGAAAATCTAAAGCAAAGGTTTTCGAGAAGGGTGAGTCTACTAACGTTACTTTCAAAGATGTTGCGGGTGTTGATGAAGCTAAAGAAGAGCTAGAGGAAATTGTAGATTTCCTAATGAGTCCAACTAAGTACACGAAGCTTGGTGCTAAAATCCCTAAAGGGGCTCTCCTTATAGGACCTCCTGGCACAGGTAAGACTCTCCTGGCTAAAGCTGTTGCTGGAGAAGCAGATGTTCCGTTTTTCTCTTTGAGTGGTTCTGACTTCGTTGAGATGTTTGTAGGAGTTGGTGCTTCTAGAGTAAGAGATTTATTTAAACAAGCTAAGGAGAAGTCACCGTCGATTATTTTCATCGATGAGATAGACGCAATAGGAAGAGCTAGAGGGAAGAATGCAAGTTTAGGATCTAACGATGAACGAGAGAACACTTTAAACCAACTCCTCACAGAGATGGATGGTTTCGGTACTAATAGTGGAGTGATAATTCTAGCAGCTACAAATAGAGCGGATGTTCTAGACAAGGCTCTCATGCGTGCCGGTCGTTTCGACAGGCAGATAATGGTTGATATGCCAGATGTCAATGAGCGTAAAGCCATTTTTAAAGTTCATGCGAAGCCTATTAAAACGGATAAGACTGTAGATTTAGATCTTCTTTCGTCCCAAACCCCAGGCTTCAGCGGTGCAGATATAGCGAATGTTTGTAATGAAGCGGCCTTGTTTGCTGCGAGAAAGAATAAGAAATCGGTTTCTCATACAGATTTTGGCGAAGCTATAGATAGAATTATAGGCGGTCTAGAAAAGCGCTCTAAGGTAATCTCTCCTGAAGAGAAGAAAACAATTGCTTTCCATGAAGCCGGACATGCATTAGTAAGTTGGTTGTTAGAATACGCATCTCCACTTGTGAAAGTTAGTATTGTTCCTAGAGGCCAAAGCTTAGGCGCTGCTTGGTACATGCCTCATGAACGAAAAATCACCACTACTGAACAAATCTTCCACGAGATGTGTGCTGCACTTGGTGGAAGAGCAGCTGAGAAAGTTGTTTTTAATGAGATTTCAACGGGTGCTCTTAGTGACCTAGAAAAAGTCACTCGTCAGGCCCATGCAATGGTAACGGTTTACGGTCTTAACGATAAAATTGGAAACATAAGCTACTACGATAGCACGGGTGAAACAACATTCACAAAGCCATATTCAGAGGCTACCGCTAAAATCATCGATGAAGAGGTAAGTGCTGTGATAGAAAGAGCTTATGATGTAGCACTTGATATTCTGGGGAAGAATAGAGAGAAGCTTAAAAACCTTGCAGAAGCCCTTCTCAAGGATGAGGTTATATACAATGCTGATGTAGAGCGAATCCTCGGTCCTAGACCTCACGAGGTAAAGAAAGTTGACACAACAGACCCTTCTGACTCCACAGAATGAATAACTGGATAGTCATTTATAGCGATTCCTTTTTAGTTGGAGTTGAAATGAGAAAAACAGTTCTCGAAGAGCACGACATCCCTTGTGTCTTAAACAGCAGCCAGAGCTCTTCATACGCCGGAGTAGGATTTGCTACGGGTGATGTGGAATTACTCGTTCCTCAAGAATTTGTCGAAAAAGCAAAATCGATCTTACAGTGAAAGAATTTTGGTTAAGAGCCTTAACCGGTGCTGTGTTAGTTGTCGTTGTAAGCTTCTCATTAATATATAGCGTTTATACTTCTTTTGCCTTGTGTACCATACTTGCTATCCTAGGTGTTATCGAACTACGAAGAAATAAAATGGGTGGATTATTCGCCGCGTTACTCATTGTTATAGCTTTTATGAGTTTTTTTCTGATTGGTTTTTATCCATTTTTTGAATTTACACCTCATGGTTACTATGCCCTTCTACCAATGTCCTTTATCGTTGCTGTCTGGGTTAACGACACATTCGCCTACCTCGGGGGAAGGTTACTTGGTAGAAAGATTATTCCAAGGGGATTAGCGCCTGCGATATCTCCTAACAAGTCTTGGGAGGGAGCTGTTATGGGTGTGATAGGTTCTTTCTTCGTGGGTTATCTAGCGTCAGATATTTTAGATGTCGGATTGTTTTTTGCTCTCATAGCAGCTTTGGCTACCTGTGGTGACTTAGTTCAAAGTGCAGCTAAAAGACGTGTGGGAATTAAGGATACGGGCACCATCTTTCCAGGTCACGGTGGGGTGCTAGATAGATTCGATAGTCTGTTAATAGCTGCTCCGGTTTTATTAATTATTATGTTATTCAATGACTTTACATAAAGAAGGATATTCGTTAGTGGGTGGGGTAGTGGTTGTGAGCTCGATAGCGCTAGTTCTGATGAATTACTATTCAGCTCCTGTATGGGGTATGTGGGTAGTGGGAGTATGTTTCTCAATCGTATTTATACTCTTTGCCCAGTTTTTCAGATTACCATCTCGCACTATCAATACCGTAGATGGAAACGTCATCTGCCCCAGTGATGGTAAAGTGGTCGTGATAGAAAAGGTTCATGAGCCGGAGTACTTTAATGACAAGAGGATTCAGGTCAGTATATTTATGAGTCCTTTGAACGTTCACGCTCAGTGGACTCCATTAGCTGGTGTAGTGAAATTTGCAGTATATCATGCAGGCAAGTATCTCGTTGCATGGCACCCTAAGAGCAGTCTTTTAAATGAGAGAACGACACTTGTCATCGAGGGTTCTAGAGGTGAGGTGTTATTCCGCCAGATCGCAGGTGCAGTTGCCAGACGTATACGTTACTATATAGCAGAGGGAGATGTAATCGAAGCGGGTCAGTCGGTAGGGTTTATAAAATTCGGTTCAAGAATAGATGTTTACCTCCCGCTTGACGCTGAGGTAAAAGTGAAGCTAGATGAAAAGGTCACAGGTCGGGAAACCATCCTTGCGATATTAAAGCCTTAAAAGCTTTATAGTATTAACTTAATGAGTTAGTTTAGTGAGGTAAACCCCAATAATCTGACTTTCATGAAACAACAAGTACTCTTTTTAGGAGCGTTTTTGATAGCTTCGCTCGGTATTAATGCCCAGCAATCATCATTTAATACATCATCACATCCATTAAGTGCCATACCCCAAATCCCAGTAGAAGCAAGAGTTTCAGCTCTAATGCCAGAGCGTGCTTTGGATGGTTTTACTGACAGGCCTCAGATGCCATTTAATGATGTTGCTACCGGAAAATTAGATCACGTTCAGCTTCGTGAACTTGTTGTCGATAGACAGGTAATTGGATTAACTCAGTATGACCTTCAAACAAATGCTTCTATCGATGATAGGATGGCTGGAAGTGGAGATCATGTTTCTGCAGGTTGGATTATGAGTTTAGAATTATCACCTTTCGAAGACAGAGGTACTGGATATAATTTCTTCGACGGAGTATCGTGGGGCGAACAACCTTACGAGAGAATTGAAAGCGTAAGAGTGGGGTGGCCTTCAATCGTCCACACTGGTTCAGGTTTAGAGGTTAGTGTAACTCACCCAGGAATTGATACTCCTCTATGGATGGCCTCAAGAGCTATTGGCAGCGGAGATGCTTGGGAAGAGTCGGTAATACCTTCTGACGGTCCATTCGGAAACCTATGGCCTCGGTTAGCGGCTGGAGGTCCTGATGGCAATACTTTACACGCCATATGTATTTCGACACCCACAGGTAACGGAGGTACTCTTTATCAAGGTCAGGATGGAGCACTGCTTTACTACAGATCTCTAGATGCTGGGGTGTCTTGGGAGATGCAAACTTTCGCAGATTTAGATTCTACACATTTCACAGGATTTAGCGGAGATGTTTACGCAATACACGCAAGAGATGGTGTCGTTGCTTTCACTGTGTTTAATGACCTTATGGATTCTTTCGTTATGATTTCTGACGATAACGGTGATAACTGGGAGTACACTGCATTCGCTGATTTCCCTGTAGATAATTATGTTATTGATTCAGGGCTTCCTATTGACGAGGGCTACGATTTCGATGACGATGGAGTTTTCCAAGAGTATCTTAATTCGGATGGTTCGGGTGATGTTCACGTTGACCAATTCGGACAAGTTCACGTTGTGTTCGGTGCCATGTATTACATGGATGCTGACACTATCGACGATAACTTCAGTTACTTCCCTGGAACTAACGGGTTGCAATACTGGAACGAAAGCTATGGTGTTGATAGTTCTCTCACCATTGCATATGCGTACGATATTGACGAAAGCGGTACTTTGGATATCGAAGATGAAATTGCTGCGTATTTTGTAAATCTTGCAGGAATTCCTAGCATGGCTTCAAATGCTGATGGAGATCTTTTCGTTAGCTATTCAGCTATCAGAGAGGATTACTCTACTGGAACCCAAAACTACCGCCACCTTTACGTTGTTAACTCGACAGATAACGGAAGTACTTGGAATACGGATGATGCATGTAATTTGACTCCGGATTTGGATTTCGATTACTACGAGTCTGTATTCGCGTCTATTTCACCAGATGTGGTGGATCATTTAGAGATTATATACCAAAGAGATTTCGAGCCAGGACTTCACGTTCGTGGTGACCTAGACCCTGTGGATCTCAACGACATTGTTCATCTTAGAGTTGCAACAGCTGATTTAGGCGACTGTGCTAGTGTTCAGTTTAATGACTGGGTGGGTGTTACCGAGCCCTTCTCTGATGGCGAAGTTGCTTTATACCCTAATCCAGCTTCAACAAATGTTGAGCTTGTTATTGACAGGGCAGGATCTCATGTGGTTAAGTTGCTTGATTTAGAAGGTCGTATTCTGTTAGAATTTGATACTAATTCAATGGTCGAAAACTTTAACGTCAGTAACCTTTCTTCTGGAATCTACTTAGTTGAGGTCACTCAAGGAAATTCAAGAACGATTATTCGTCTTGCAATTGACTAATACATCTAATGCACTATTTGAACTTTCAAAGGAAGTTGGATTAAAGCTATTAGAATCGGAATCAACCTTAAGTACAGCGGAAAGCTTTACTGGCGGTGCTATTTCAGCTCTTATAACGACAGTCCCTGGCTCCAGCAGCTATTTCTTAGGGGGAGTTGTAGCTTATTCAGAATCCATTAAGTGTTCCATGCTTGATGTCCCGGCGAGTTTAATAGATACTTTCGGAGTAGTTAGTCTTGAAGTTGTTGAAGCTATGGCTGAAGGGTGCAATAGGAGGTTAGGTTCTAGTTATGCAATAGCTACTTCCGGAACTGCTGGCCCAGACGGTGGAACTGCTGAAATTCCTGTTGGAACAGTATGTTTAGCAATTGCTGGGTCTGGGTTTTGTAAGACCTGGACGTATAAGTTAAGCGGTGACAGGAATGAGGTCGTTGAGCGAAGTATGGGGATAGTATTAAGGGAATTATTAAATATTATAGATTCGTCTAGTCTTTAAGACCAAATGTGTTGGATGATGCATGAAAATGTCGTTTCTTTGCACTCCTAAAAATTTAGTAATGAGCCGTATTTGTCAGATTACAGGAAAGAAAGTGATGGTTGGAAACAACGTGAGTCACTCGAACGCAAAAACTAAGCGTCGTTTCTACCCTAACCTTCAACGCAAGCGTTTTTACATTGTAGAAGAAGATAGATGGGTGACATTACGCGTGTCTGTTGCAGCTATGCGCACGATTAATAAGATCGGTGTATTACAAGCAATGAACCGTGCTAAAGCATCAGGTATCTTAGTTGAGAAGACCTCAGCTACAGCATAAGATTCAGCTTTAGGTTTTTTCTTTAGATTCAACCTAAGCTTCTCTTTACGGCTTTACCGTAAAAAATCAACCCCACTAAAAAAGGTCAGCTCTGGAATTATCCAGTCGCTGACCTTTCTCTATGCCCTTCTCTTTCTAGTCAGTAACACTAGTATTGAAGAGTTAGCGTGTTAAGTAGGAATTAGTTCCCGCCTAGAATTAGTGGCAAACCACTCTCTCCTCCTCCTATAACTACAATCTTAGCGTTATTAGATTCCGAGAGCTCAGTTGTAGCTTCGATTCCCTTCCATTTAAGTAGGTCGTCGTTAATACTCTGAGATACGATGTTCTGGAAGTCACGAATACCTTCAGCTTCGATTCTCTTTCTCTGAGCTTCTTTACTAGCTTTTTCGATACGGAACTCGTACTCTAAAGATTCCTGCTCTTGCTGAAGCTTTCTTTCAATAGCTTGTTCTAGAGTTAGCGGAAGCTCGATATTTCTTATAAGCACATCGTTAAGTTGAATATAGTTTTCTGCAAGCTTTTCTGACAGTCTAACTTCAATCTCAAGTTGGATTTCCTCACGTTTTGTGGTGTTGAATTCCTCAGGAAGGTAGTTAGCGATAACTTCTCTAGATACAGACCTCATAGCAGGTTGAATAACTTTACTAACGTAAGTTCTACCTCTCTCTCTCTCGAGATATCCTAAGTTGTCTAGTTGTGGCTGGAAGAAAACAGTCATATCCATCTTAATCTTAAGAAGGTTTGAAGATAGAACTTCGACGTTTTCAAACATTTCTTGCTGTCTTACCTCGTACTCATAAACCTTATCCCAAGGTGCTTTGAAGTGAAACCCACTCCCCATAGCTTCCTCTAGTGGGTCCACTCCATCTCCGAAAGTATAGAATTTCAATCCAGCATGTCCAGATGCTATTGTGATAGTTAGTGAACTCCATAATAAAAGAATGGGTAGAAAGATAGCAGCTACAATCATTATTAGCCTGATTTTTGCTTTTTCCTGTTGTGTGGGTGTTGTCATGTTATTTAGATTAATTGATTTTTCGTTAAGTTAATATCCCCCCTGTCTTCTTCTGATTATCCATTCTAAAGATAGCGCCGTTAGGATTAGCCAAAGTATAGCATTTATGTTTATCATATCAATTCTTTGCGTGAACTCGTGCATAATATCACGTTTATTAACTTGAGCTAAAATTAATGTGACCCATCTGTCAGAAGATTCTTCAGAGAAAGTGGTACTTACACTGCCTAAAAGTATACCACCTGTTTTCTCTCCCAAACGCATTAAGAGATTATGGTCAGCCGATTTTGATGCCAATTCTGCTTTGATTTCTAGGACGTTGAGAATACCTCTTACGATTCTTACTTCCCCATCTAAAATACAACTTGCACTCCAATTGTATTCCCCTGGCTGCAATCTACCACAGTCAAGTTTATAATGTTCCTCAGATGTAGAAAAGACGAAGTCAAAGTCTTCGTTTAAAGAATTAGTAAGCACCATCATAACATCTACGTTAGTGGTTGGGTTTAGTGATGCGTCATATACTTGCGCAGACAGTCTGAAATGTTCGTCTTCTTCAATTCTTTTAGGAGCCTTGACTCTAAACCTTCTGACATCATCTCGGCTATCTAGATACTGTATGGATCTATTTATCAAATCATCAAACACCTCGAAGTTCTCATCTTGCAAGTAGTTTTCACTTCTCCATCTCCATATGCCCTCTCCTAATAACACAGCACTTCTCCTGCCAGAGGCGTCCCGGTTGAATCCCATTAGCGGCCATTCTGTTTTAAGGTTACCAAGACTTTGAAAGATTAAGGGTTCCAGGTTTTTAGACGTCTTTACAGTTCCGAAAGAACTAGTTAAAGGTGGCCATGATTTCAGTTTATTAGTTAATCCTTCAGGTACTTCAAACAGTCCGAACCCACTATGTACCACCCCTCCAATCTCTTGCAAACCCTCTGAGGATTCAACTTCTATGCCCACGCGTTCAATTGCTAAAGAACTCCAGTCCATCTGAGGTCCACCGATAAATAACACTGGCATGTCAGAGGCTATTTCTTTATTAATAATAGCCGGGAGAGTGGTTCTTATATTAGGTAAATCATGTAGAACCAGAACGTCGTGTTGTGGAAGGTCGTTATTTGTAATGTCAGATGCAAAAACTACTTTTACATCTTGATGGAAATTCGTTTTAAGAGCATTCTTTATAGCCGCTACATCCGGATGTGGTGCATTAGCTACGATTATAATTTCTCTTTTGCTCTCAAGTACATCAACATATACTGTAGCAGAATTGTTTGATGTTTGGCTTTCCCCTTCTAGAATGCTCACCACTACTTTCACCCTGCTACTTCCTACTTTGTCTGCTTCTAAGTTGAACCCTAATGTTTCAAAGCTTACTTCTTCTTTTATATCCCAAACCACCTCTTCCCTCAGTACACTCCCTAAATATACCTTAACCTTTACTTCCTTACCAGCAAACCCCTGTGACTTCAATCTAACTTCTATGGGGAATTGATTGTTTAAGTAAGTCACTTGATTGCAAAGCAGGTCTGTGATCTGCACATCCTTAACTAAAGTTGTGTCTCCTGTTCCTATAAAAAAATGAGGAACATCGAGCATTTGTGTGCCGAACTCAGGATCGCTACCTCTATTGCTCAAGCCATCACTGCTGAAAATCACTGCCTCTACATTCCTGTGCGAGAATCTATCGTTCAAGCTCGATAAAGCAGAACTAATATCAGTGACAGCTTCGTCTGCCTTCCAAGTTATGCTAGTAGTTTCAGGTGTTCTATTAATAAGCTGTCTCCCGAAATCAAAGACTTTTACTTCAAATCCCGACTCTTTAAACTTCTCAGGTATCGCTAATGCTAATTGAGCTAATGCATTCTTTCTTGCTATAGAGTCTTCTCCCTGCCATTGAGATCTAGAGGCATCATTTACAATTACAATAGTCGATGGTTCTAACTCCGTTGTTGTAGTCCTCAGTAGTGGCTCTAGCAGTAAAAACAATAGTGTAGCTAAGACGGATAATCGAATAGCTGCTAAGAACCACGTTTTAAGATTGAACCTTAGGACTGCATACCTAAGTAAAGTAAGCCCTACAGCTACGCTGACTATAAGAGCCCATTGCCAAAGTGAGGCATCGACAATAATGTCGGAGAAGTTCATGGTCGTGTTATGCTGTGATCATACCACCACAGACGTTTAAGGTTTGGCCTGTGATATAAGAACTCATATCAGAGGCAAGGAAAACGCATGTGTGAGCTACATCTTCAGGAGAACCGCCACGCTTAAGAGGGATAGCATCACGCCATCCTTGAACCGTATCTGGATCTAATTTTGCAGTCATCTCAGTTTCTATAAAGCCGGGAGCTATAGCGTTGCATCTAATGTTTCTAGACCCAAGCTCTAGAGCCACGGATTTTGTGAAGCCTAGGATACCTGCCTTAGAAGCTGAGTAGTTGGTTTGGCCTGCATTTCCTTGCACACCTACAACAGAGCTAATGTTGATGATGGATCCAGAGCGAGCTTTTAACATAGTCCTTAACACACACTTTGTTAGATTAAAGCAGCTCTTGAGATTTACATTTATAACACTGTCCCATTGATCCTCTGACATTCGCATTAATAAAGTGTCGTTAGTGATTCCTGCATTGTTTACTACGATGTCAATAGTGCCGAAGGCCTCAAGAACTTCCTTAACTAGATTCTCAGCATCTTCCATCTTTGAAGCGTCAGACTTGAATCCTTTCGCTACTCCACCTCCTGCAGTTAATTCCTTTTCAAGCTCTAGCGCCTGTTCTTCAGAACTTCTGTATGTGAAAGCCACCTTTGCTCCCTGAGCTATAAATGTCCTAGCGATAGATTTTCCGATTCCTCTTGAGGCACCTGTGATAATCGCGATTTTCCCTTCTAATAACATAGTGTTGTGTTTAAATTATATCCGCTGCTTGAGCGATCATTTCTGCTATATCTAGCACGTCAACAGAGCCTTCTTTCTCAGAGTTCTTAACGCCGTCAGTCATCATCGTGTTGCAAAACGGACATCCGGTCGCTATGGTTACAGCTTTTGTTTCTAATGCGTCCTCGGTACGTTCTGTGTTTACTTCTTTATCGCCCTTCTCAGCTTCCTTAAACATCTGAGCTCCTCCTGCGCCACAGCAAAGTCCCCTTTGCTTGCATCTCTTCATCTCGACTAACTCAGCATCTAGAGCTTCAATTACTGAGCGTGGAGCATTGTACTCTCCGTTTCCTCGCCCCAAGTAGCATGGGTCGTGAAATGTGATTCTCCTTCCCTTAAATGGATGGTCGTCAGCAAGTGTTAGTTTTCCCTCTGCTATTAAAGAAGCGATAAACTGACTGTGATGCATCACTTCAAACGATCCGCCTAGTTCCGGGTACTCGTTTTTCATAATATTAAAACAATGAGGGCATCCAGTGACAATTTTCTTTATTCCGTAGCCATTAAGTACAGCTATGTTCGACGCTGCTTGCATCTGAAATAAGAACTCATTACCAGCTCTTTTCGCAGGATCTCCAGTACAACTTTCCTCGGTTCCCAGTACAGCAAAACTCACGTTAGCGAGATGTAGAATTTTCGCTATTGCCTTAGTAATACGTTTCGCTCTATCGTCAAAACTACCAGCACATCCCACCCAGAACAATACTTCTGGAGTCTTGCCCTCAGCGGTTATTTCCGCCATTGTAGGTACTTTGAAAGTGCTCATTTTCAGGTTGTTTTATTGTTAGTCTGTTGCTTTATCCTCATTAATCCAATCCGCTCTGCTTGCCGCAGGAAAAGCCCATGGCGCACCATTGTTTTCCATGTTGTTAAACATTGACGTGATAGGCTCTGGGGATTTGCTCTCTTCCATAATAAGGCTTCGTCTCATATCCAGGATTATCCCCATCGGGCTGATGTTTATCGGGCATGCTTCAACACATGCTTGGCACGATGTACATGCCCAAAGCTCTTCTTCAGTAATAAAACTCCCTAAAAGTGTCTTTCCGTCATCCACAAATTTCCCTCCATTACGATCTCTGTTTGCTCCTATTTCTTCTATTCTGTCCCTACTGTCCATCATGATCTTTCTAGGAGAAAGAAGCTTCCCGGTCATGTTTGCGGGACATTCAGAAGTACATCTTCCGCACTCGGTACATGAGTAAGCCTCCATTAACTGTTTCCAAGTTAAATCCATTGCGTCCTTAACCCCGAATCTCGGAGGCTCTTCAGGCGCCCCATTAGATGGCGCCGGTGTAGCGTATGGATCCGCTGTGGGGTCCATCATGAGGTCTACCTCCTTCTTTACTGAGGCCATATTATTCATAGCTCCAGTCTCATCTAAGTTTGAGTACCAGGTGTTAGGGAATGCAAGTAAAATATGAAAGTGCTTAGAGTATGGTACGTAAACTAGAAAAGCAAACACCCCGAGGATGTGGAACCACCAATAGACTCTTTCAGCAATGATAAGTGACGAGTTGCTTACACCTTCGTACATAAAGGTGAGGTATTGACTTATCGGGAAGGCAGATGGGTCGATGTTGGAGTGTGTGTAATGTCCTAGTTCCTCCACGCCAACTCGTCCCATAGCAACTGCATCAGCTGCGTTCATGTTCAGAAAAGCCGTCATTAATAATATCTCAGCCACCAAAATAATCGTAGCGTCTAAAGAAGGCCAACCACTCATTTCTGGAGCCTTAAACCTTGCAATAGCGACTATGTGTCTTCTGAAAAGAAAGATCACACATGACAGAAGCACTGCTAGAGCTAGGTACTCAAAACAACAGATTAAAAAGCTGTACAAAGAACCTAAGTCAGAAAACACACGGTGCGTGCCCATGACCCCGTCGATGACTATTTCTATCATCTCTAGATTAATAATTACAAAGCCTATGTAGACACATATATGTAGGATTCCGGCAACTGGTCTTGCGACCATTTTGCTTTGGCCCATAGCAACTTTAGCCATCGTCCACCACCTCTCAGCCTTCCTGTCAGATCGATTAACATCTGTTCCCATCAGGATATTACGTCTCACGATAAGGATGCGCCTAGTGAATAAGAACCCTGTAAGTCCTAATAAAAAAGTAAAGATAAGTTGAGCTATCATGTTGCTCTTATTCTTCTTTTGACTCCTGAATACCCATCTCCTCCTGAATCATCTCCTTCATCCTCTTTATGTCAGCTTTTGATAGCTTAGTATCTTGTTTTCTGCCAAATAAACTCACTCGTACATATTTCCAAGGGTTTAATTGTACATCATCTAACAACTCTTGGAGTTCAATGTTCGTCTGAACAAGTCCAGTATATAGAGAGTCATCTACCATTAGTTTTCCTAATGTTCCCTCTCCTCTGTTAACTCTGTTTGTCAATGATGAAATTGCTCCTAAAGCACTATTAGCTTTCTTAATGGTTGTAGTAAAATCTGCCGCAGCTAACGAGTCACTAATTTCAGAAAAGTTAGTGATGATGTTAGATAGTTGTGCGTTGTGAGTGTTTAGGTTCTCTGCAATTCCGTTGACATTCATCATTACGTTTTGGAATACAACCCTATTCTCAGCGACCATAGAATCTACATTCAGTGCAGTTCGTTCAAGTGTCAGTACAGTTCTCTGTAAACTCTCAAAGGCAGTTGGAAGTCCCAATGTGGCGTCATCTTCAAATACAGCTTTCACATTCCCTAAGATGTCATCAACGGTAGCAATAAGCTGATCCGTTTTTCTTCGAAGTGGCTCTAGTTCTTTTCTAACGGCTTCTGTAATGTCTTCCTGGTTGTTCGCAATTAAAGTATCACCGTTCTCAACAGAGGTTTCGGATATACCTCGGTTTATTTCAATAGCTTTCGACCCGAATAAGTCAGAGGAGAAAATCATAGCCTCAGAATCGTCTGGGATTTTAAGTTGCGATTGATCAACGGTAAATTCTACCAGAAGTGATCCGTCTCCTTTCTCATGAAATCTTATACCAGTGACCTGTCCTACCTTAAATCCATTAACTAGAACGGGGTTAGCGACGGATAACCCTTCGATTTTATCATAAACAGCATAGTAATGATCCTGCTGTGAGAGTGGATTAAATCCTTTTAAATAGTTCACTCCCATGAATAATAAAACCACCCCCATTATCATGAGAGCTCCAATTTTGAATTCTGGCGAAATATTTTTCAAGCTAATTTATTTAGATACATCAGACATAGGAATCCTTGCGCCGTCTTTAAAAGCAATCACAAAAGCTCCTTTAAATCCTTTAGATCTAAGATATCGTTTGCTTTTATGTGCTGCTTCAGCTGTAGAGAATTGACCCATCACATATTTGTATTGACCATTGCTAAGATACACGTCAATGTCCTCTATACCTTGAAAAACAGGGTCGGTTTTTAGCAATTCTGTAGGAGAACTTGCTATTTGAACCTTAAACACTACTGTACTAGCCTCTATTATAGCGGGTTCAACTGTTTCAGGTGCTGCTACCTCGTTTTCTGAATTATCAACTTCTACAGTGGGGGCGTGGAAGTTTTTGTATTCTCTAAAAGCCCTGTACAGAGCTGATGCCATGTATGTTTTACCCTCTTCACTGATCAGAAAATCTTCCTCTACAGGGTTCGTGAGAAATCCAAGCTCAACTAACACGCTAGGCATTGAAGTGTATGAAATGACATAATATCCAGCTTGTCTCACGCCTCTGTCCTTTCTCCCGACTCTCTCCCTGAATTGTTTTTGAATTAAGGAGCCCAAATGCAAACTATTATCCAGGTATATATTTTGTCTAAGTGCTAGTGCAATGTACGTGTCTGGGTCATTAGGGTCGAATCCGGCATAGTTAGTTTCATAATCGTCCTCTTTGAAGATACTGGCGTTTTCTTGCATTGCAACCCTTAAGCTCTCTTCTGTTTTATGCATCCCCATTACGTATGTTCCGCATCCAATTGCGTTAGGTTTGCTGAATGCATCGCAGTGAATTGAAATAAATAGGTTTGCTTCCGCGTCATTAGCAATATTTACACGAGTACTGAGTTTAGGGAATGAATCGCCTTTTCGAGTCAAAATAACTTTCACGTCGGGCATACTCTCTTCAATATAAGCCGCTAATTTATTTGCTACATCTAGAGTGATATTTTTCTCCGTCACCCCATACCTGCCTGTACCCAAGTTGCCTGGGTCCTTTCCTCCGTGGCCTGCGTCTATCACGACAATCATGGTAGGCTCCAAGGGGGTGAAAGCTGCTGTTATGAAAACACTAACTAAAGCTAGTACTAGAACAACTTGTTTTGGTAGCTTTGGGTGTTGTAGAAATTCCTTCATGTCTATCATCAAAAATAATTCTTTACTCGCTATTAATTTGAAAGGTTTATCATTCCTTTTCCTGTTGCTAGTGTTGAAAAGCGTTGTGGTTTCAGCCCAAACTGAATCCATGAATTATTCTGCACGGGACAGCATAGTAATGGATACGCAAGAGAGCTTAATACTGTTGTATGGCGATGTGAGATTGACAAGTGGTGATATAATTTTAACGGCACACAGGGTTGTTTACAATACGAAAACACGTGAGGTGTGCGCATTTGGAACGTTAGATTCGATAGGAAATTGGATAGGAAGACCTGTTTTTACTCAAGACGGCACAACTTTCACTCAGGACGAGCTCTGTTATAACCTCGAGACCGAAAAGGGATTTAGTAGAAACGCCGTTACTAAAGAAGGAGAGCTGGTTTTTCACGCTGAAGAATCTAAGCGCCACCCTTCTAACGAACTTCATGTCAGGAACGGTAAGTTCACGACATGTGATGCAGAAAACCCTCATTATCACTTTCATTTGTCCAGGGCCATACTCCTTCCGGACGATAAAGTAATAAGTGGTCCGCTTTATATGAAGTTCCGTAAAATACCCACTCCTCTAGCCCTTCCCTTTGCATGGTTCCCCATGAAGCAAGATGTTAGAACTCATGGAATTCTTCTACCTAGTTATGGTGATGGTGGGAATCTAGGGTTTTTCCTTAAAGACATGGGTTATTACATCCCATTTGGAGAACATTGGGATTCGAGATTGTTATTTGATATTTATTCTGGCGGTAGCTGGGGAGTTAAAAATGTGAGTCAATATAATTATATGTATAGATCTGCAGGGGATTTCAGCCTGAGCTATCACAGACAATTGTCGGGATTCGAAGGCTTGCCGGGATACAATGTGGTAAACAATTTCTTTGTCAGGTGGGAGCACACACAGGATGCTAGATCTCGCCCTAACCAACGCTTCAGTGCCTCCCTCAACTTCGGTTCTACAGGTAACTTTCAACAAAACCTCAACAGTTCCCTCGACGATTATTTAACAAACACTTTTCAGTCTAGCGTTCAGTGGAGCTACTCGTCACCTCGATCACCCTTTGCATTTTCAACAAGCGCCAGGCATACCCAGAACTCAGTCACCGGCCTCATCTCCATGACCTTGCCCTCGGCTACTCTCACTATGAGCCGTAGAAGTGTGAGTGACTTGCTAGGGCTTGATAGGGGAGTACATAAAACCCTTGACGACATCTCGATCAGTTATAACTCTCGATTCGAAAACGTTGCCGAAATCGCCGACACCTCTTTAGCCGCACTTGATTTCGGAGCCATGGATATAGTCAACGGTCTTAAGCATAGCGTATCGGCATCCTCAAGTCAGAACTATGGATTCATAACCGTATCCCCATCTTTTCATTACGATGAATTCACGTCGTTTAATAGTGTAGAAAAAAATTGGTTCACCGATGTTGAAGGTAATTTAGTCGAAGTTGGCGATACGATATCTGGCTTTTTCGGGGATAGAGATTGGAGTGCTTCCGTTAGCGCTAATACTAGGTTTTACGGTATGTTCACTTTCGGAGAGTCCAGTAGAGTTAAGGCTATTAGGCACGTACTCTCGCCTAGTATTTCTGCGAGTTACACCCCGGAGAGGAGCCGCATGCGTTCTCAACTTGTGGGCGCAGATTTAATGGAGTGGAACCCTTGGGAGTCCTCCAGATTTACCCCTCTCGACATTCGCGAGTCAGGAGCTATTAATTTTTCTCTAGGCCAAAACCTCGAAGCCAAAGTCCTCGACCGCTCCACCGGCAAGATTAAGAAAATAAAGATAATCGATAGTTTTACGTCTTCTTCCGGCTACAACTTCCTAGCTGATTCTCTACAATTAGCTGACATTACCTCCCGCGGATTTACGAACCTGTTTAATAAGGTGAACTTGAATGTTAACGCCACGCATACTGCTTACGCTCGCGACACTTCCGGAGTTGTCGTCAATGAGTTTCTCTATGACAGGGGAGAGGGTTTTATGCGATTGAAGCGAGCTACAGCAGCAGTTGGTACTTCTTTTAGTGGAGGGAAGGATGCGGGGTTCCCATGGAGCACGAAAATTGACTACACCATGAATCTTGGTAGGAATTGGAATCAATCTTTGCATGGTGATACGACTGCAGTCACTCACGGATTTGCCGTAAGAGGTGGCGTGCAATTATTCACTAAATGGGACATTGATTTCCAAACTGGCTATGACCTAGTTTTTAAAGAATTTACTCCCACAGCGATCAACTTGCACTGGGATTTACACTGCTGGGAGCTGACCTTTAACTGGATACCTATAGGAGTTCGACAAAGCTTTGCACTTAAGATTAATATCAAATCTGCATTGCTTAAAGACATTAAATTTGAAGCTCGCGGTTCTGATGGGCAGTTCCTCTTCTAATTGTGGCGACACTGTCACCACAATTTGTTTGTGTATTACTTAATGTGCGCAATCACACTAATTTCAACCCGTGCAGCCTTAGGTAGAGCCTTCACGAAAACTGCTTCTCGTGCCGGGTATGGTGTGGGCATAACTTCTGCGTAGACCTTGTCCATTCCTGAATAATCTTCAGAATCAATCATAAAAACTGATGCTTTCACGATGTTGATCATCTGTAAGCCAGCCTCTTTAAGTACAGCTTCGACATTAGCTAAACTCTGCCTCGTCGCGTCCTCTATGGTCCCTGAAATCAACTCACCTGTTTCCGGATTTACGGGAATACACCCGCTTACAAATAATAAATCTCCTGCTCTCACTGCTTGTGTGTATGCAGCGACAGGTTTTGCAGCCTTGTCTGAGTGAATGTGTTGTGACATTGTATCTTTGTTCTAAGCCCCTAATCTACGAGCCACAAGTGCGTATTCTATTATTTGACAATCAAGATTCATTTACTTGGAACCTAGCTCACGATCTCGAGAGGTCAGATGCTGACGTGAAAGTGGATGTGAAAACCGCTTTAGATCTGGATAAAGCCCTGCAAAATCATGAGTTTTTACTAAGTTTTGTTAGCGCCTACGATGCGGTAGTTCTTTCTCCAGGCCCCGGTATGCCAGTTGATTCACCAGGATTAAAAGAGGTTCTTATAGCGGTGATTGAATTGAAAAAACCACTTCTGGGTGTTTGTTTAGGATTGCAGGTTATAGTTGAACACTTTGGGGGAACACTAGAGAACATGAAGGTCGTTCTTCATGGAAGGACGACGAAAATATCTTTAGAAGATAATGAGAATCCACACTTTCTGTTCAAGGAAATTAAATTCCCTTGTGAGGTAGGTCATTATCATAGTTGGGTAGCAAGCGATAGTAACTTTCCGGAAAACGAATTAAAAGTAGAAGCCCGTAACGAACAGG
>Ga0308011_10000126_pt1 | contig 41253 bp, 33 predicted proteins | sample Neamet177_FD_203144 | JGI IMG/M metagenome (GOLD analysis project Ga0308011, IMG submission 203144) | Marine microbial communities from water near the shore, Antarctic Ocean - #177 | ecosystem: Environmental > Aquatic > Marine > Unclassified | place: Southern Ocean | collected 2014-07-25 | reverse complement strand
TTATCCATAGCTCATCTGATATTTCTGTTTTCTCACCAAACCTAATAGCTATTTGCTCATTAATTTTAAGTGGGAATGTGAGTTCCTCAAGGCATCTGCCACAAGGGACTCTCCATATCATATTGAGCTCTAGACGCAAGGTCAATGTCGTTTCCGACAGCTCTAACACAGCATCTAAAACACCACTGGCGTCTTGGATATCTGATTCAGGGAAGCAAGCAAAGAACTCCTGGTCCACGTCCATCTGAAAGTTGTGATTTCCAGCCTTCATACCCATAAATGGGATTCTATATAAAGACTTTGGATCCATTCCGCTCAAATTTCGGGACGGCAAAGATAGTGAAACCCCAACGCTATCCCAATAAATTTATGTAAAAGCCTATAAATAAGATGAATTACCTTCGAGAGTCTCTGAAATCACGTCTTGGGGGTACGATTATGAGTGGGTTAGATGTTATTTCTTTGTGCTCTACTCGATTCTTCCGGACATCCATAGCCATAAAAATAGCGGACCTCATAGAATCAGCACATGCTTCATCTTTGCCTGCAATATCAAACCCAGTTCCATGATCTGGACTTGTTCTTACAATCGGTAATCCAGCAGTGAAATTCACCCCGCGTCCGAAGCTCAAGGCCTTGAATGGAGCTAATCCCTGATCGTGGTACATAGCGAGAACTCCATCGAAATCTTTATATTGACCCGAACCGAAGAATCCATCTGCAGCATAGGGTCCGTAAACTTTCATGCCATTTGCGTTTGCATCTTTAACGGCAGGAGAGATAATGGTTTTTTCTTCATCTCCCATTAGACCATTATCTCCTGCATGAGGATTTAATCCAAGTACCGCAATGCGTGGTGTAGTGCATCCGAAATCTCTCAGAAGGGATTCATGCATTAAGTTTAGTTTGCTTTTTAGGGCATCCTTTGTAAGAGAGCTTGCAACATTTTTAAGTGCAATGTGCCCAGTTACTATTCCTATACGTAGTCCGTCAGCCACAAGGAACATCAGGACATCATCAGAATTAGCGAAATCGGCTAGATATTCTGTGTGACCGGGGAACTTAAAACCAGCTTGAGTTATTGCATCTTTATTTATCGGAGCTGTAACTAAAATATCAACCTTCGTCGAGGCCAAATCATCTACTGCCTTTACTAGAGATTTATATGCAAATCCTCCAGCCTCTGAACTCAGATCTCCGGGTGAAGCAATAAATTCCTCACCGATGTCTAGAACATTCAGAAAGCCTTGTTTTGCAGTGTCTACAGAGTCTATAGCTTGCCATTTTAAATCTATAATTTCAGATTTGTCTAAATAAAACTCGAGAAGACTGGGTAAACCATAAAGTATAGGAGTGATCTCAGAAAGCATTCTTTCATCAGCAAAGGCTTTAATGACCGTCTCGATTCCGATGCCATTTGGGTCGCCTGTTGTGATTCCTATTCTCATTTGTTCTAATTTATATGTGTAAAGGTAGCTATCTAAAATGTAACTTAGACCTCGATGGTTAGGGCTATATATTTATTCGTGTTTTTACTGATTATGTCAGCAAATGTTATGGCTACACATAACCGCGCGGGAGAGATTACGTATAGCCATGTGGAGGGTTTGACCTATGAAGTTTTAATTACAACATACACTAAGGGTTCAGCACTTGCAGATAGACCTAGTTTATATATTCTTTGGGGGGATGAGAACGGCGCCGATATGGATAGTCTGGAGCGCGAGTCGATAAATATTATTGTAGGAGATATTCAGGTTAATACCTACAGAGGAACTCATACATACGGCGGGCCTGGTGTTTTTGAATTAAAAATGGAGGACCCTAATAGAAATGAAGGGGTCCTCAATATGGTAGGTTCGGTAGACACACCATTTGCGATCAGGTCGCTATTGATCATCGACCCGCAAGCTGGACATAATAACAGCGTGAAATTACTTAATCCAGCAACTGAAAATGCTTGTTTAAATCGAGAATGGATACATAACCCTGCGGCCTATGATGAAGACGGAGACTTGTTGACATTCAGCCTAGTTTCATGCAGAGGTTTTAATGGAGACCCCATCCCCACTTATCAGTATCCGAACGAGGTGAGTGCGGCGGATGACTTGTTTATTATCGATGAGTTTTCCGGTGACGTTACTTGGATTAGCCCGCAAATTGTAGGGGAGTATAATATTGCTATTAGAGTTGAGGAGTGGAGATATGTGGCTGGAGATTTGAGGAAGGTGGGAGAAGTAGTGAGGGATATGCAAATAGATGTTCAAGTGTGTAATAATCAGCCCCCAGAAATTTCAGAACTTCAAGATACATGTATTGTAGCGGGCTCATTTTTGACTTGGTATATTAACGCTACAGATCCAGATGGGGATAACATGACATTGTCGGCTGTGGGTGGACCTATAAGCGAGGTCGCACATCCAGCCATTTTCACCAATTTAGGTGGTGGTATTGGAGAGTTTGCTTGGGCTCCTACGTGTACTGAAGTTAGATTGCTTCCTTATCAAGTTGTCTTTAAAGCTAAGGATCAAGGAACAGCAGTCCCCCTTACAGACCTTGAGACCGCGTACATTAGAGTGGTGGCTCCAGCCGTAGAAGACATGGTGGCAGAGCCCGTGGGTAATACAGTTTTATTATCTTGGAGTGGTGGGGCATGCTCAGATGAATTAGCTAGTTGGCAGCAAGAAAATGGTTATCATGATATTTACAGGAGGCTGGGGTCTGAACCTTGGAACCCTACTTCCTGCGAGACAGGAGTTCCGGATGAACTAGGTTTTCAGCTCATAGCGAGCCTGGCAGATCTTGGAGAGACGACTTATGTAGATGAGGATTTGCTTTCTTTCGGAGCGACATATTGTTATAGAGTAGTAATGAGATTTGAAGATGATTCGGAATCTCTTTCGAGCGACGAAGTGTGTGCGACGATTATTAAAGATGTGCCTGTTATTACTCATGCAGATGTTTCTTTTACCGATGAAGTGGGTGAGGTTAATGTGGGGTGGTCGCCACCGACAGAGATGGATACTATTATTTTTCCTAAACCATATACGTATAAGGTTTTCAGATATGTAGTAGGAGTAACGTCAGAGATAGTTGCGGGTATTAGTGACACTTCTTATGTCGACCAGGTGGTGGATACGAGATCCCTAGCTACGGGTTATTTTATTGAAGCATGGAGTGAAACTGATGATGGACCTGCGTTAGTGGGGGGGAGTAGTTTTGCCGATACACCTTTGCTGTTGCTAACACCGGACGATAATCAGATAGAACTAGAGGTGATTATTTCTGTGCCGTGGAATGTGTCAGCCTATTATATTGAGAGAAAAGCACCGGGAGAAATAAGCTTTACTCCCTACGACACCACCTTTGCGGCAGTGTTTATTGATACGGGGTTAGTGAACACCCAGGAGTATTGTTATAGGGTGAAAACTCAGGGCTATTACGACTCGAATGGGACAGAGGATCCACTATTTAACTACTCGCAAGAGGCGTGCTCCACGCCCTATGATTTCACGCCTCCGTGCCCACCGGTGCTTGAGGTGGATTCGGATTGTGTGGAGGAGGTTGATTATTTGAGTTGGGGTGGAGCAACCTTATGTGCCGATGACGTGATGGGGTACTCAATATACTGGGCTCCATTTGAGGGAGATACGTTGCAGCTTTATGCAACCTTCAATAATGAAACGGGATATACCCTTGATTCGACTTTCATCTTTAATGATGCTGGGGGGGAGGGAACTATTGCTGGCTGTTTTGCGGTTACCGCATCTGATAGTCTATTGCCTGGGCCAGGAGGTATTCTAAGACAAAACGAAAGCGTATTCTCAAATGTGATTTGCGTGGATAATTGTCCTTTTTACTTTTTGCCTAATATCTTCACTCCTAACGGGGATGATATGAATGATACGTTCCGCCCATTTCCGTGGAAATACATAGAGTCTATAGATTTGAGAGTTCACAATAGATGGGGGGTGGAAGTCTTCTCAACTGAGGATGTGGATATTAATTGGGATGGAAGACATTTTGAATCTGGCGAGGTTTTACCTGATGGGGTTTACTTTTACACCTTGACAGCGTACACAATTAGATTATCTGGGATAGTTCCGGAAAAGTTTTCTGGAGAGATTACCCTTCACGGGTCTAAAACTATAGATTGAGCAAATGTTTACAGGAATAATTGAATCTTTAGGTGTTGTTGAGAAAATAGAGCGCGAGGGAACTAATGTTCATTTCACTCTATCATGTGACTTCTCGTCTGAGCTTAAGGTAGACCAAAGCCTAGCCCACGACGGTGTTTGTCTAACCGTAACAGAATGTGATATCAAATCTTATAGGGTTACTGCTATTGACGAAACGATGAGTCGGAGTTCGCTTGGGGTTTGGGCCAAAGGAAGGAAAGTAAACCTAGAAAGATGTGTGAAAGTCGGCGATAGATTAGACGGCCACATGGTGCAGGGGCACGTCGATACGATAGGCCTGTTGACAGCTATCGATAAATTAGACGGGTCGTGCGAATTGACTTTCCAACACGAAAAAAAGGAAGAGTGGATGACTGTTGCAAAGGGCTCGATAACTGTGAACGGAATGTCCTTGACAGTTGTTAAAAGCTCAGACACCTCTTTTTCTGTGGCCTTAATTCCATACACGTGGGATCACACAACCATGCATTTATTGACTATAGGGGATAAGGTCAATCTAGAATTCGACATTATGGGTAAGTACCTGAGCAAAATGTTAGCTGCTAGGTCATGAAGCTGCTAAGTCGTGATTCTACTTTAACTCCTTAGAACGAAGTTTCTTCCAAGATATACTCTTCTTACATGTTCATCTGCGGCAAGAGTCTCGGCTGTACCCTCTTTGAGGATTTTACCCTCGAATAGGAGGTATGCCCTGTGAGTAATGTGAAGGGTTTCCTGGACGTTATGGTCGGTTATTAAAACCCCTATCCCTTTTTTACTGAGCTTTAAAACTATGTTTTGGATGTCCTCAACGGCAATGGGGTCTACTCCTGCGAATGGCTCGTCTAAAAGAATGAAGGTGGGGTCACAGGCTAATGCCCTTGCTATTTCCGTCCTTCGACGCTCCCCGCCAGACAGCACCTTGCCGTAGCTTTTCCTTACTCTCTGAAGCCCAAACTCATCTAACAACTCCTCCAATCTTGAAAGCCTATCCTCATTAGACATGTTTTGGAGTTCTAGAATAGCTGTGATATTATCCTCTACAGATAGATCGCGAAAAATCGATGATTCTTGAGGCAAGTAACCAATTCCTTTTTTTGCTCTAGAGTGCATAGGAAGGTGGGTCAGCTCCTCATCTCCAAGGAATACGGAACCTTTTTCGGCATTTACAAGCCCCACGACTGCGTAGAAGCTAGTTGTCTTCCCAGCACCGTTAGGACCTAATAGCCCTACAACTTCTCCCGGCTTTACATAGAAACTTACGTCATTAACTACCTTCCTGCCAGAGTAGCTTTTCACTAGACCTTCAGCTCTAAGAATTGACTTTGAATCGATATGTGTGGTTTGATGTGACACGCTGTAAAATTACAATTCGAATGCTATTCCCACCCTAATTCCGAAGTTTTTCCTCATACCTTCTTCTGATTTAGTTAATCTCAGATGTCCATCAACGCGCAAGAAGCTAAATATATTCTCCAAACCGAAAACAGCCTCGGCATAACTACCATTGAGTCCGGTAGTGTTTTCTGGCAGAGGAACCAGCGCTTCATGTCGCGCATTCCAGCTTCCGAAAACAGCTTTCACACCTATAATTTCACGTAACTCAGCTCTTCTGATAAACGGTATGTGGTTTAGAATAGCCCCTTCTCCATGCCACTCAGCACCGCCTCTAACCCATCTGTCTGTTACGAATTCGAAATAACGAAGTAAGTTAAATGCAGGCTGAATTGATAATGCAGTTTCGTTAGCTGGTTGAAGTTCCATCAGTGCGAATGGAGCAGTTCCCGAGTAGAAGCCCCCTTGAGTATTCCATTCAATACGCCCTAGTGGCCCCATCCTTAATTTTCCCTCCACTCCTAATGTGTATCTACCATATCTAAACTGAGAGCCCGCAATCCCCTTCCAGCCTTGTGTGGTGGTGGCAGTTATGACGGGCGCTTTAGATCCGAGGCTGACACGTTCGAAAGCTCCACTCACAAACTTCTCGTTGTGTGCATAGCGTAGTTGTAATGTAGACTCTGCTGTAGTTAGTGTTTGTGTTCCGTCAGGATTGTCTGGGAGGGGAAATTCGAGTGAACCTCGTGGGTCTACCTTTCTGTGTCTGAGCTCTATAAATGTGGTCAGGCCAGAGCCGGACTCGATAAGGAGGCTAGCTTCCGACTGGGTAGTCAACGCAAGGTGATCCTGTTCTCCCTCAAGGTTTAACGCAGAATTAAACACATTACCTTGGTCGAAGTATCCCATCATCCCTAGTTGTTCGATATCGCGCTGGTGGGATGCATACCATTCGATACGTGGAATCTTTCGTTGTATCCAAACCAGATCAGCCCCATACTTCCATTCTCTGTCTTCTGTACCCCAAGCGATAAAAACACTTGGCATGAATATTCTGCTAAATTCATTGCTGGTTTGGACTCCTAAACAAAATCTATTTCCCTCAACAGCATTTCGGGAGTATGCATCATACCATGCACCGAATTCTAATTTATCCGTTATTATATACCCTGTCCCAATGCCGTAAAGTAAGCCTCTAAGAAATTTATATTGTGGCATAGATTGTACTGAATCTGCCATGTGATAGATGGTGGATTCTCTTACGTGAAGTGGGGCAGGCCTCTTCTCAGCCCATATTTCTTCTAACACTTCATTGCTGCCCTCTGCAAAGCTTAAATTTCGTTTTGAAGTCCAAACAGAATCTGGCCACTCATCTGAAAATTCAAAATCGTAGTTTGTTAATGAATTGCGCCCATAAACACCAAGTCCAGAGCCAGATATAGACATGTCAATAAGATCATTTTGTTCTGTAAGAACCCATTTACCTTGGATTATTTCGTAATTCTGTGTCCAACTAAAGGATCGGATATAATTCATGTTTGCCCCTTCACTAATCTTACCTACGACCTTTTTTAGACCCAGTGTTAAAGTGTCTATCCATAGTTCTCCTTCAAAGGTTAATTCGCCTCTTCTACGCGGAACGAATGCCATGTGAAAGGTGGGCCTATCATCAATACTGAGCGTGTCAAGTATGTAGTAGCGATAGTGTAAGTTTCCTCTGTCGTGTAATGGACTTGTGAAGGCCCTGTCTAGTACTAGAAGTTGATTTTCATACAGATTGATTTTTAAAAACTCTGAACTTACTGAGGAAGTGCTTTGCCCATCGTCTAGCCATGTCGCTCTGGCTGCCTCGATTCTTTGTTCAACCCTTCTGGGTTTCCTCTGAGATCTGAAAGTGCCTAAAGCTTCAGAAAAAAATGTAGGCAGGTTAACTCTCTTTTCTGTTGAGTCTAAGTTGTCCCAAACCCAAGCAAACTCACCCCAAAACCTCCTTGAAGGTAATTTGTCTGGGATATCATTTATATCTATTTCGAGCCTTTCGTGAAACTTGTAACTTAAACCAGGAATAAAAGCGGGGCTGTTCTTCCTTTTTGCATCTGCCACCCTTTGCATTAATGGTTTAGCTGGGTTCTTCTGTTTTTTATCGGGTCTAACTATAGCAGCGGCGAGCTCTATTCTTTTAGGTTCGAGTGCTACGTCGATTTTTTGGGAGACTTGTTTTTGAATAGATATGCTTTGGGTTTGATATCCAACAAATGAAATGGAGATTCTACCGACCTTTTTTTCAGAGACTAACTTGTATTGCCCTTCATTATCAGTCATCGTGCCGTTTGAAGTACCGCTAAAACTTACGGTCACAAATGGCATTACCTCTCCGGTCTCTCCATCAAAAACGCGGCCTGTTATGGTGGTGGTTTGGGCTAAAGAAGAAACACAAATAAAACACGTGAAAACTATCACCCATGAAAGCTTCATCCTCATGCCCTAGCTTTTTTCGCTCTAAGTTTCTCCTGTCTCTTAGCGATTAAGATTCCAATTTCATATAAAAACAGAACCGGTACCGAAACTAAAATCTGTGAGGTTACGTCTGGTGGTGTGATTACGGCAGAGAGCACTAAAATCCCTACAAGGGCGTGTTTCCTATACTTGCGCAACATAGCTGCTGTGACGATACCTGCTTTTGAAAGGAAGAAGATCATGATTGGAAGTTGAAAAATCATTCCCGATGCCATAGCTATGACTGTGACGGTTTTCACATAAGACATCACGGCGATTCTAGCCTCCACATCACCTAGCTCATAGTGTCCTAGAAATTGTAGTGATAACGGCACTATAACCCAGTATCCGAATGACACTCCAGTAAAAAACAACAGCGACGAGGCAGCTCCAGCCCCTCTGATTGTTTTCCGCTCTGCTGTTTTCATTGCGGGTTTAATAAAGCCCCATATCTGGAATATTATTACGGGAAAAGCCACAATAAAACCTCCTGCTATTGAAACCATAATGTGAGCCGTGAAGTTCCCCGTCATAGAGGTGTTAATTAACTCGTAGTTAATTTCTGTGACGCATAATCTATCCCCTACGCCTATTAAATCTGATATTTTACACCAAACCTTAAAGCTAATAAAATCAATGTTTCTGGGTCCGAACAACACGACATCAAAGAGCCAGTCCTTTTTAATGAAAAGAATTAAGGTGCCTAGGAATACTGCTATTACAGATTTGAATAGACGGCCCCTGAGTTCCTCTAAATGTTCAAGGAAACCCATGCGAGTTTCGTTTGGTAATTCTTGGTCTAGTGGTGCCATTTATAAAATCAATTTACTAAACCTTCTTTTACTAAGTCGTGAATATGTACCATGCCCACATATCCTCCTTCCTCATTCAACACTAATATTTGAGAAATATTGCGTTCTTTAATAAGCCGTGCAGCCTTAGCCGCTAACTCAGTTTTATTTAATGATAGGGGAGTAGAGTTCATAATCGATGAAGCTACAGTCTGAGAGGTTAACTCTCCCTCCAAAGCCCTACGGAGATCTCCATCAGTGATAATACCTACTACTTTATTGTCAGCCCCGTAAGATTCCACAACAGCTGTTGCTCCGTATCTACCTTGAGTCATAGAAAGCAATATATCCTGAAGAGATGCGTCTTCCTTAACGCTAGGGGTACGACCTTTTTCACAAAGGTCAGCAAGTGTTATAGTCAGCTTTTTCCCCAATGTGCCTCCAGGGTGAAATTTCGCAAAGTCGTTTTCATCAAATCCCTTCACTTCCATTAAGCATAAAGCGAGTGCATCTCCTAGAGCCATTTGAACAGCAGTACTCGTTGTAGGTGCTAGGTCATATGGGCATGCTTCTGCATCAACTCCTGCTAACAAAACAATATCTGAATGGTTAGCTAAATTTGAGCTATTTAATCCAGTGACAGCTATTATTGGATGGTTTTGTACCTTCAATAGCGGAACTAATGCGGCTATTTCTGCGGAATTTCCACTTTTTGAAAGACAAATAACGACATCTCCTTTTTGGATCCCACCTAAATCTCCATGGACAGCATCGCCGGCATGAACGAACATTGCGGGAGATCCAGTGGAGTTCAATGTGGCCACAATTTTACGGCCTACATCTGCGCTCTTGCCTACTCCCGTTACAACTATGCGGCCATCAGAGTTCAGTATTAACTCGACGGCATCCACAAATTTAGAGTCTAGAGTCTTCGCTAAATTATGGATGGCATCACCTTCCATATTGAGGGTTAGAACGGCTCGTTTTAAAATGTTTGAATGCATGCTGCAAATTTATGATTGCAAATTTAACAAATCCGCTTATCTTTATAGAGCAAATCTAATCCATCGATGAGCCTAATTGATGACTCGCCGTTAAAGGCATTGAAAATATATTTTGGATTTAATGAATTCAAAGGAGAGCAAGAGCTTGCTATCAAAAGTGTCTTAGACGGAATAGACACCTTTGTTATTATGCCTACAGGCGGAGGTAAATCCCTTTGCTACCAGTTACCAGCATTAATGTTAGACGGAGTAGCTATCGTAGTTTCTCCACTTATAGCGCTGATGAAGAATCAAGTTGACGCTATTAGAGGTAATCACGAAAACCCAGCGATAGCTCATTTTTTAAATTCATCTTTAAATAAGATGCAGGCAGAGCAGGTAAGAGCCGACGTTCTGTCTGGCCAAACAAAACTTCTTTACGTTGCTCCCGAGACATTAACTAAGCAGTCTAACATTGAGTTTTTACAATCCGTTACCATAAGTTTCGTGGCTGTTGATGAAGCGCATTGTATCTCTGAGTGGGGTCACGATTTCAGACCTGAGTACAGAAAAGTCAGACCTATCATTAAGCAAATAGCAGATGTTCCTGTAATTGCGCTTACCGCCACAGCGACTCCTAAAGTTCAAGTCGATATCCAGAAAAACCTGGAAATGGTAAATGCTAATCTATTCAAGTCATCATTTAATAGAGATAACCTCTACTATGAGGTGAGACCTAAGAAGGATGCACTTAAACAAATAGTTCAGCACGCCATTAACAACAGGGGTAAAAGTGGCATAATCTATTGTTTAAGTAGAAAGAAGGTTGAACAGATAGCTGAGACACTTTCAGTGAACGGGATTAAGGTCCTTCCTTATCACGCTGGTAAAGATTCAAAGACAAGGAGCTCTATACAGGATCAGTTTTTAATGCAGGACGTTGATATTATCGTTGCGACTATAGCGTTCGGAATGGGAATAGATAAGCCGGATGTGAGATTCGTGATTCACTATGACATCCCTAAAAGTTTAGAGAGTTACTATCAAGAAACTGGCCGTGCCGGTAGAGATGGAGGAGAAGGACACTGCATTGCTTTCTATAGCCACAAAGACATAGAGAAGCTAGAGAAGTTTCTACAAGGAAAGCCGTTAGCAGAGCAAGAGATAGGTTCGCAGCTCTTGCAGGAAGTCATGGCTTATGCAGAAACTTCCATGTGTAGACGTAAGTTTATACTTCATTATTTCGGGGAAGAATTCGATGAAGTAACTGGACCAGGAGCTGAGAATTGCGATAACATGCGCTTCCCGAAAACTCGATACGAGGGTAAGGAAGAAATAATTCTAATCCTTAATACTGTACGCGAATTCAAGGAGTCACACAAGATGCAATTTATTTCAGCCATACTTGTAGGTGAAGAAAACAGAGAGATAGCTGCGTATAAAGGAAAAGTAAGTAAGAATTGGAAGGCGGGTGAGGAGAAAGAATATCGATACTGGATGGGTGTAACAAGGCAAGCAATTGTTTTAGGTCTCCTAAGAAAAGAAGTGGAACAGTACGGAGTGCTTCACATTACAGATAGAGGTAAGGACTTTTTAAAAGCGCCATATAGCATACAACTTTCTGAGGAGAGAAACTATGACGATGTTGATATGGGTGACACTATGGTCCAAACAAGAAAGGGCCAAGGAGGAGCTGCCGATGATAAACTTCGCCCCATGCTTGTCAGTTTGAGAAAGCAAATAGCAGACAGAAAAAACCTCCCCCCATATGTGATTTTCCAGGACGTTAGTCTGGATGAGATGTCTATTCACTACCCTATTAAAGAAGAGGAGTTGTTACGGATTACAGGTGTAGGTACAGGGAAAGCAAAGAAATTTGGTTCTAAATTTTTAGAATTAATAGCTAAATATGTAGATGAAGAAGATATTGAAAGGATAGACGATCTCCTCGTTCGCACCTCTTCAAGTAAGTCTAGTAACAAGGTTGCCATCATCAAGCAGATTGATAGGAAGATGACCTTGCAGGATATGTCATCAAGCACTAACCTTACAACTGAAGAAGTTCTTGTAGAGATAGAACAAATCGTTTCAGCCGGAACTAAAGTCAATATAGATCACTGCATTGAAGAGACCATGGATGAAGATTGTGTGGAAGAGATATTCGAATTCTTCAGCGAATCTGATGACGAGGGGCTCGACGCAGCCTTTGTTGAATTCAACGATTCTTACTCGGAAGATGAGATCAGACTCATAAGAATAAAGTTCTTAAGCGACATCGCTAACTGACACGCTAAATAATAGCGTAGTCTGACTCCTAGCTTCTAACGGCAGCAAAAGCCATAAATCCCGCCCCAGTAGTTAAAGCACTTTCATCGATATCGAAGGTCGGAGTATGAAGTCCACTATGCCCTAGTTCTGAAGTTTCACTAGCAGTTCCGAATCTGTAAAAACATGCAGGTACCTCGCGCCCATAAAAACTAAAGTCTTCAGCTGTCATTCTCTCAGGTAGGTCATGCACGAATTCTTCCCCTAGATATTCAATCGCGAGAGCCTTCATTTTCGTAGATAATCCCGGATCGTTAAACACACTTGGATATCCGACCCTTATATCTAGATCTGCTGTGGCCTCACGTTTCGCACAGATGCCATGCACAATTCTCTTAATCTCATCATGCACTTCGAACCTCCACTCTTCACAAAGTGACCTGAAAGTCCCTTCGAGCCGCACGGCATTGGGAATGACATTAGTAGCACCTAGACCTTCAATAAAACCAAAGCCAAGAACGGTTTTTATCTTTTTATTTTCTCTATCTCCTATTAATTTCTCTAATGCGAGAAGTATTTCAGAGGCCACAAGTAAAGGATTGGTTTGGCCTTTAGGAAGAGCAGCATGCCCACCCTTACCATGGATAGTTAAATGAATTTCATCAGCTGATGCCATGTAAAGACCAGATCGAATACCGATATGACCGGCAGGAAGGTCAGGAAAAACATGCTGTCCGATGATATGAGTTGGAGTAGGGTTTTTAAGAACACCAGCCTTCACCATTAAAGTTGCGCCTCCAGGAAGTCTCTCCTCACCCGGCTGAAATATTAACCTCACAGTTCCTTCCCATTCAGACTTGTGCTGGTTTAGAATGTATGCTGCACCTAGTAAAGATGCGGTGTGTGCGTCGTGACCACAGGCGTGCATAACCCCATCGTTTGTAGAACAATACTCCACCTCGTTTGACTCCGTTATCGGCAGCGCATCGTGATCGGATCTAAGGGCAACTGTTCTAAGTTCAGGGCTCTGGCCTTCTATAGTTGCTACGACACCTGTTTCTCCAACGCCTGATTTAAACTCCACGCCCATGTCTTTCAATTCGTCACAAATGAATTGCATGGTTTTAAATTCCAGATATGAAAGTTCTGGGTGCGAGTGTAAATGCCTGCGCCATTTTATAAGCTTAGGTGTGATCTCGTTTGCCGTGGAAGCGATTAATGATTTAAGATCCATCACCAGGGAATATTTCTTTAAATGATTTCAAGGCCATGGCTGTAGCGGCATAGAACATAAATGCAGCAAAGATTAATCTGACTACAGTAGGGGATAATTTCATGGACCACTTGCTTCCTACCCACGCTCCAATGATAAATGTCAATGCTATAACAGCAGCATAGCTCCATTCGATATGTTGCTCTGATTGATACTGCATAGCCGCTAAAACTCCGATAGGGGGAAGCATAAGAGCTAGAGAGGTGCCCTGGGCTGTGTGCTGATCTAGACCTAGAAAGTATATCAGTGCAGGAACTATAATTAACCCTCCACCTATGCCCACAAAACCACTAGCTACACCGGCGATAATGCCAATTGCGAGAAGTATAAATATCGTTGTGGGTTCCATAGTAAAAGTCTAAAGTTAGAAATCAAAGTTTAAACTTAATGAAAAACGTCTCTCCATCAGCATTCCATTATCTATACCCCACCCGAAATCTGCACAAACCCAGTACCCCATTAATCTACTTCTCACTCCCCACCCGAAGTCATAAATAATGGGTTGATGGTTGTTGTCTATTGTAACTGTTATGGGGTTGTTTTCTGTCACGGTTGAATTGAAAGTGTTTTCTTCAGAGTATGGATGTACACCTGTCCAAGCTGAACCCGCCTCCACAAATCCTACTATTTGAAGGTTATGCAAGAAGTCTGAGGTGCTAGGAGTAGAAAAGATAGTGCTCCAAACCGGCACCCTCACCTCCATGTTAGCTATTGCAGCATTACTTCCGTTTCTAGCATTGCTTTTGAATCCCCTCATGGGTGTTATGCTGGCTTGGTATGCGTAATTCTGGGTTGCATCAATAGGAGTGCCGTGATTATTTGAAAAAGCAATAGCATTATCCATGCCGCCTAAAAGGTGCAGTAATTTAATGTCTCCTAGAGACCAGTTCCCGGCTAATCTGAATGCTAAGATGCTGTTTGCGTATAATTTAATATAGCGTCTGGAATCGAATCCTATGGTGCCGAAGGTTTGGCCTTTCTCATTGAGGAATAATTCAGACCAAACCTTAGTCCTCATCCCTTCTCTAAGATTCAAAGCTAAATTCCTAGTGTTATCGTGAACCCATGCCATCTCTAACCCCACTTGAGTGTTCCACGTATTAGGCATAGTTAGAGTGAACATCTCGGTTCCTTGTGTTACGTTTTTATCTAGTCTAAATCCTATTGAAGTTCTAAAGCTCCTGACCTCGTCTACCGGTATAGCTAAGCGATACTTGGCGTAATGAGATGCTGTTTCTATGAGGACATAATTATCGGTATCTAAACTCGTCGACCCCTGTCTTTGAAAAGTAAGGACTTTGTCTACACGCCCAGCTAAATCGAAATACGCTAGTCCAAATGTGCTATTTCTCAAATTCCCGGGAATATTAAACCCCGCTACGATATGCTTATCATCGAATAGGTCACTGATCCTAATTTCAGAGGCGTCACCCAGTCCTGGTTGAAGGCTTATGCTCCCATCATATGCCCTGTAGAAATCTGCCCCAAATGCATTATTCACCTGAGACTGCACTTTTTCTAGGGTATAATTAAGTCTGTAGTTGAGCGGCCTGAGCTTTATAATTTCAGTGTTTACCTTTTCAGTTTTGTGATTCCTTTCTAACTTAGGATCTAACTTAGAATCTAATTTCGTTTCTAACTTTTCCTTAACCGTTCTTTTTTCCGCCTCGAAAATATAGTTGTGAATATCAGCTTCTATTGCACTGAATTCTTCGTTCCACTCGGGTGGTGTAAACTCATAAATATCTTTTTCGGAGTACCCATCTCTACTGAACTGTTCAGTCAATCTCTGAGAAGTTTGAGGACAGTCACCTAGTGGAAGCCTATAAAAATGTCTCAGTGAGACAGCTTCACCACTCATAGTATTAGATGTGGTGTCGACGAAGAATTTCAGTATGGGTACATTCACGTCGACGAGCGTTCTAGTGTCGATGAAGTGTTGGTAGTGAACTACGGTGTCAATATTCATGATGGTGCTATCCGCCCATCCCCACTTTACTTCTTGTGTTCCATCTGCGTATTCTGCTAGATAAACAAATTCGTTATTAGGTAGTGGTGTAGGATATCTCTCGTCTACTCCCGGCGTGCTGACAACCCTTTCTAGTACTAACTCTTCTGACGCCAAGTCGTATATGAATAAATCCAAATCACTAGCAAAAGCTTTATTCTCTCTATCATCCCTGAGTGTATCATCTGTCCTGTTAGAAGAGAAAATAATCCTACTACCATCAGATGTAAATCGCGGGTACAAGTCATCGAACCTGTCCTCCCAAAGTGGCTCCTGAATGTTTCCTATTATCCTATAGATGTACAAGTCAGATCGGCCAGCATTCAGTCCTGAAAACACAATTGAGCGTCCGTCGTTTGAATAATCTAATCCCATAACATCGTCAATTCTGAATAGAGTTTTCAGCACGGGTTTCTTCTCGTCTAATCGAACCGTAGCAAGCACAGGCTGTCCCTTTTCTGCAATGACATAACTAAATTGCTGAGAGTTCGGATGCCAAGCGATTTGCATGGTTCTGTCATCATCTGTTCTGTGCAGTTTATTTCCATGAACCGCTTTGCGCTTAACATCCCCACTCTTTAAATCCTCCACGAACACTTGTAACTGCCCTAATTCGCTTTTAATAAAGGCTTGCACGTTGCCATCTGGACTCGTTTTTATGCCTACAAAATCCTCTCCGTTTTTAATCGCTTTCCGTCTTTCTTTTATGTCCCCGGTGGGAGGGAGGGAGGTGCTGTATTCGGGTGGGGTTTGGGATATAGAATAATTCACTACCTCACTTATAATCTGGCTTAAAGTCATGCCCGTGGCGAACCGTATGCCTCCCTCCACACTCCTGCTAATCCTTACCATATATAGTATGTTAGCTATAGCCTGTTTCCCGTAAACGTCGTTTATGTAGGACCAAACCGCCCTTCCAAGGTTCCCCGCCTCTACGCCATTCGACCTATCAATCTTATGTAATTCCCCTGAACGAGCGGCGTCGTATATATGTGCGTGTGCCATAGCTGAGTTAGGGTCAGAAATGTATTGAACGAGTCCTTCTGTAAACCAGTCAGGAATATGGAGCGTGCTTCCACTTTTAATTGCATCTTGCCATGAACCTCTGTAAAGCACTTGCTGAATAGCTATTCTAGAAAGTCCTTCAGTTAGGTCGCTAATTAGCTTCTTCCTGTCGCCACTTCCATATATAAAAAGTTTATTACCGATTATCTTAGCTGTACCACCGATGTTTTCGCCTTCATCATCAGCATTAAACACTCCGATATTTGATTGCCTGAATTCTGTAACGTTATTGTAAAGCAGAATTTGGATAGGACCGTCTAGGTCAGTACCGAAAAATGTTTTCAGGTCTTTATTGCAGTTCTCGACTATACCAGCAACGGCGCCAGCAAGTTCCTTTCCTCCCTGGTAGTAGTATATCTCGAATGAATCCTGTATGTGAAACTGCCAATTAAAGTCTCGATATTGAACTCTATTTTTACCGTATTCTACTTGAAGACCGTTGTGGAATTGGGCTTGAGCAGATGGCGAGACAGAAAAAACCATCCATAAAAGGAGAAATGTTACTGATAATGAGTGGTGCTTGCTCATGCTTCCCGAAATTACGCATTGAATAATTAAAAGATGAACGAACTACACACTTTCACATTCAATCTTTTTAGTGAACAGACTTACTTGTTAGATCACGGCGATGGAACGGCCACAGTTTTCGATCCAGGCATGAGCAATAATGACGAACGTAATCACTTTGAAGCATTCTGTACAGATTTAGGCGTCACGATTGTGAATTGCCTTCTCACTCACGCGCATTTGGACCACGTTATGGGTGTAACATGGATAGCTGAGAAATACGGGGTTAATCCGCGCCTTTACCCAGAAGATGAAATCACTTGGACTCAGGCACCGATATCAGCTAAACTTTACGGGGCCGATATGGACGAACTACCGGCACGCGGGAAAGATTTAGGTGCACAAGGATCTCTATTGCAATGTGGACCCTATGAATTAGAGTTACGCTTTACTCCCGGACATAGTGCTGGGCATGTTGTATTCGTTTGTCACAAGTCCGAATTCGTAATAGGAGGGGATGTGCTATTTTCAAGAAGTATAGGGAGAACAGACCTCCCCGGTGGAGATGCGGATACTTTATGTAAATCTATTGAAGAGCAAATTTACACACTTCCGGACAGCTTTACGGTTCATCCTGGTCACGGACCTTCAACTACTGTAGGCGAGGAAAAGACATCTAATCCCTACGTTAATTCAGCTGGTACAGGAATGATCCAGAGGTAGTATTATTAGAATGCCATCTCGACTTGGAAGCGTAACATGAACTCCTTGTGCTCTTCGAAGCTGTGCTGTTCGGTTTCAGTAATAATGCTAAAATCGGTTTGGACCTTAAGACTATGATTACTGATGTAACGAGACAAACCGAAGGTCCACATCTCTTGAAGGTTTCTTTGAGATTCAGCATCAGGAGTAATGAGTGTGAAACGAAGTGAAGGTTCAATATTATTCGTAAGCAAGTATCCTGCTTGAATATTCAAACCCGTTCCTGTTTTATAATTATTGATGATATCTATACCATCAAAGGTTCTCACGCCATCCATCTTTTTATTTACGTACTCACTCATAAGTGAGAATCCTTTATACTTAAACATCACATCCGCAATGATGGTATTTAGATTTGAAAGAGCTGAATCAATCACAATATTATCTGTGTCTTCTACATAGCTACCTAGGTTTCCTCCTAAACGCGCTGCATTTATATTTACGTCATATGTGATTCCAAATGAAACCTTAGGAGTTTCTTCACGCTTAAGGTCAGAGCTAAAATAATCGCCATTTCCTGTGAATTCTCCCAGAGGTAGTAATTCTAAGCGAGCTGTATATTCAAACCCGTTTTTTGGGTTAGGGTCGTTCTTATTTGTCCTGTTTCTTCCCTCACCTTGAGATATAGCTAAAGCTTGAATTGTATAGACAGATCCGAAATGTATATTATTTCGAAATTGAATACCCATATCACGATCGATATTATAATGTGAGTTGAGAAGACTACGGTCAACGAATTGAAGTTTCTGAGACGAGATCACACGCTCTCTATTTCCTGGGAGTTTTGTTTGACCTAACCAAAGCTCCATATTCTTATAAAAATTCCAACGCACAAATGCATCTAGAATTAAATTGGATGTGTTATTTGTGTGAAAATTCTCTCCGCCATGGTCTCTGTTTGAAAGCCCAAGCTCGATTTTGTACTTCAGCTTTTTGCTATAAGCAATTCCAGAAAACTTTAATCTTGATCGGCGAATGAGCCAGTTTGAAGTCATACCGTCCATCGTGATATTGTCCGCCGGAGTCTGGAACATCATAAGACTTTGAATCCTAGCGTTGAACTTCATTGTGAAGCTCGAATCACTTGCAATTATATATACACCTTGTCCAAATTTACTGTCAACTTTTTGCTGAGATAATAAAGTTGAAGATGTTAAAAGAAGGGTAAAAACGGAAAGACCTAGAAACTTATTCATAACCCTAATCGAGAGAAGAAGTCACTAATGCTACTGCTAAATGCCTCAGGAATTTCTGAAACCACTGCCATAAAGGTAAGGTTGTCATTAACACCCACAGCAATTGCTATAGAAACAGTAAGTCCTATAAGTGCGAATACTACATCCTTCAATGCTAGCTTAACACCACCTAATACTGAATGAGACCCAGCTTTCATCAGTGACATACCTAGCTCTCGACCTGCGAGGAGACCGATAAACACCCATGTAGTACTCATAGGCACTTGGCTGTGTAGCTTGAAGTAGAATAAAATAACGCAGTAGATAAGGTCGATAAGAGTCGCGAATCTCACGTCAGTTACAACTGACTTTTCTGTTACGATTTTCTGTATCCGACCACCTTTGTAATAAAGTAATATTCCAAGTCCTATCGTTACAACACCTATAAATCCTAGGAATTCTAACGCATTTAGTTGTCGAGGAAGAGAAACCGCAATATTAGCGGCGTCTTGAGTAAGCCAGACAGCCCAAAGTGATCCAGACGTAATCCACTGCGCTATAGTCCAACCAGGGTGTGCTTTGCCTACGAAGTACTTCTTACAGGTTTTAGCAACAATAGTGAAAAAGATGAATCCTAGCACGAAAGCCATCACATATCCACTCATACTTTTCGCAAGTACCTTTCCTACAGCTGCTGTTGTCGCAGCATAAGACGTAAGTAGAATAAATGTAGTGGAAACAGGCATTCTAAGCCTTGTCAGGATTAGAAGGAATATCGGTGCTGCTACTTGTAGAAAATGAAAGCTGGTCGGAGCTACCTCGAATCCCTTGGATGCTAGCCTACCGTGAGAGACATCTCCATCTAAGGTGTACCAGCTATAGAACATAGTTAGGCAGAATAAACCACCGATGAATATCCAAAGCACCCACCATTTCTTATCCTGGTTAGAAGCTATGAATGTGCCAATGGTCTGTATGCTATCGTTAGCAATAGCAGCATATGCGGCAAAAATAAACCCTACCCACATTGCAATATGCGGATAAGGAGTAGCGAACATCGCAATTAAAAATGCGACAGCAATAAATCCAAGGAATGATCTTTCGCTCTTAGGGAGCCAAACTACCTCTGGGTAGCCAAATGATCTGAAAAATTTCTTCATCTTCTGGATGAATTAAAAACTTCCAATTATAAAAAGCCTCTTAGAGAGCTAAGAAGAATACGGTTGCCATCAATGCAACGTAAACTAGTGCTGAGAGATCGATTGTTTTAACTGCTTTTTCCATAATAATGAGTTGTTTCATTCAAGGTGCAATTTCCGAATACATTCTACCTTCTATGTTAAGCTAATGTTAAGTCTAGGTTAAATTATTAACCTGTTGGGATTCCTTTTGGAGGGTAAAACCGAAGGTGGTACCCTTACCGTAGGTGGATCTAACGTTGATGGTTTGGCCATGAGCGTCAATAATGTGCTTAACAATAGCAAGTCCAAGTCCAGAACCTCCAGCATCTCTAGATCTACTCTTATCTACTCTATAAAACCTCTCGTAGATCCTCATAAGATCGCGTTTCTTAATTCCTATTCCATTGTCAGATATTTCTATAAGGACATTGTCTCCCATATCGAAAAACTTGACTTTCGTTACTCCAGCCTCTTTTCCATAGTTGATAGAATTCACGATGAGGTTAGAAATCACTTGCTCGATTTTTTTCACATCACATGAAACGGAGTAGTTTTCATTTGTTTGAATACTCAATGATATCTGCGCTTTCTCAGCTTTATTATTCAAGCTATCAACGATTTCGCGGCACAGTTCGACAATGTTTGTGGGATGAGGATCGATGGTCATTCCTCCAGATTCGATTTTGTATATGCTATCAAGATCCTCTAATAATCCAGTCATTCTGTCTATGTTTCTCTCAGCTTTGATAAGAAATTTCTCTCGTATCTCCGGATCATCGACACCTCCTTCAATCAAAGTTGAAATGAATCCCTGAATATTAAAAAGAGGTGTTTTCAGCTCGTGTGCGAGGTTTCCGATAAAGTCTTTACGAAATGAATCCGTTTCTCGGAGGATTTTTATTTCTTCGATTTGTTCTGAAGCCCAAACCATAACATCCTGATTCACCTTCTCAATAGCGTCTTCATCCATGTTGATAGACGCGTCTCCTCCACCCTTCATTTTATTGATGGTCTTGTAGAGGACATTGATTCTGTGATTAATAAACTCCTCAACAGCCTTATATATAAAGAAGTAGCTAATTTCTTCGATGACTATTCCCACAGCAACTGCGTAGTACCAGAAGTGAAACGACCCTGTCCCGAGTAGTATTAATAGAGAAGCCACGAGTGTAATGACGCCGATCTTTAAAGCACTTTGTCTCGCTATCTGTTTAGGAGTTCTATTCTCCATCATCCGATAAATTTATATCCGACACCTTTGATGGTGCTTATTAGATTTTCATCTAGTTTTTCTCGAAGTTTACGAATATGAACGTCTATAGTTCTATCTCCTACGACCACTTCAGCACCCCAAATTTTATCCATTATCTCCTCTCTGGTGTGAACCACTCCAGGTTCAGAGCACAGTAGAGATAAAAGTTTGAATTCTTTTTTAGGCAGAACGATTTCCACATCTTCGAATCTTACAGTATGCTTCTTAGTATTGATTACAATTCGACCTTCTTTGATTATGGATTGACCTTCTCCTGACGTTTCTAGTCCACCACGTTTTAATAAGGCTTTCACGCGACTCATCAATACCTTAGGTTTTATGGGCTTTAATATGTAGTCGTCAGCTCCAGCATTAAACCCAGCTATCTGGCTGTAATCTTCTCCGCGTGCCGTTAAAAAGGCTATTACTACGGACTTTAATTCATCAACTTCCCTGATTTTCTCACACGTCTCTATGCCGTCCATTTCTGGCATCATCATGTCGAGTAAAATTAAGTCAGGCTTAAATTCTAAGGCAGTCTTTACACCTTCCTCGCCATTATTAGCCACGCGTACATCATATCCAATGTTTTTAAGGTTGTATGAAAGAAAGTCAAGTATATCACTTTCATCATCTACGAGTAAGATTTTTTTAGAGCTCATATTAGTCTTTAATCCTATTAAATCTCAATGCGTGTAACATCCACTTCGGTAGAGGTTGAGATGGTTTTCTCTTGTGTACGTCCATAAATATACCTAGTTTTTCTATAATAGGAATTTTATGTACCTCAATTAATTCTATCCAGCACTCATCCGGGTCGTCAATATATGTGCAGTGCACAGAAGTGTGATCTCCCATGCTTAAAGCGTCATCTGTATCACATCGGAACCCGAATCCCGCTTTTTCCAGCTCCGAACCTAGTTCTTTCATTCCTCTTACATCAAAACCTAGGTGAGCAATACCTGTATCTGCCCAAATCCTCTCATCGAAAATAAACCTACCCTTCCTGTCCTGACACTGAACTAATTCTATTGTTGTAGAACCCATCATGGAAGCGAAACCACCCGTTCCGGGTGAGGTTTGGGCTAGGATAACTCTTCTATAGTTCTCGCCACCACCAGGTAAATGCGCCCAGTCCTCGAAAGACCCTTTCACATCAGTCACAACCTTATCATAACCTAGAATATCACAGTAAAGCTTGAAAGCTGACTCCATGTCAGACACCCCTATCGTACATCCCATAATCCCGCCAGAAGGATGACCGTTACTGGTGAACCAAGCATCTGATTCTAGAATTTGGAATAGATTATTATCCGGATCTCGAAGGTAGAAAGTTAATCTCCCCAGCGGATCCATCTCTAAATCTGCGTCGCAGGTTTCCGGAAGTATACTCATCGCATGCTCGTGCATCACTCTTATATCTGGAGTCTTCACCGTCGTGCATCCTATCCCTAAATCACCCTGTGCGAGTTTGAAAACTGAACCACGAGGGGTGAAAGATGTAGGTGATATCACCTCGACAGCGCAACCACCTTGATGATTCAGAACCATGCTAGCTCGTTTTACTATAGTCTCCCCATTACAATGAGAATCCATCAAGGGCGCCGAAGCAACAGCGTCAAAAAACGGGATATCCAAACCGAATAACTTCCTGTAAAGCTTCAGGCTAGCATCCATATCTGATACAGCAATTCCCACGTGTTGAATTCCTTGAATTACGTATGTCATGATTTAATAGACTTGATGTATTCTCCCCAAGCCATTCTCAAGGTATTCATTTTCCCATCACCCCAAAACTCACTTCCCTCTACTGAATCATTGTGGTCGTGAATATGTCCACTCAACCATCCGTAAAATCTATTTCCGAAAGTAGCCCATGACCACATGCCTACGAAACCTATCCAGAAACTAGTAATATCCAATTTACTCAACGTGATGCCCACTGCTATGGCCATTAGAGTCCATGTGATAGGGTAGATAAACATTCCTGTCCCGATTTTAAATGTGCTTCGAAATTCCCTAGCCTTTATTTTATCACCTTTTCTATTCAGAATAAATTGCTGAAGAGCTGTTGGCATGTTTGCTATCCATGATAGTGGAGATAATGCTATCGCCCAATATTTCTTACCAATTACATCTCCAGGTCTTACGCCCCAGGATTCAGTTCGTGTCCACTGATTAAACCCAGCGGCTTGCAATCCGGTATATGCTCTTTTAACCCTCTCTAGCCACTCCTCATTCTCAGCAGATTTTTTTATTCTCTTTAAATCGGAGTTAATTTCATTCCACTTTATCTCCTCAGCGTCATACGTTTTCAATGCCTTTACATAAGGTTCTAGGACTTCATATTCACCAGCAGGTTGAATGTCTACAGTTAGGTTTCTAAGTGCTTCTTGCACCCTCATACTGAGTTCCTTGAAATCTACAAGGCCTGTTTCCTCATTGTACAAATCGAGCCACTCTATTTGTTCACCTACTCTCAAGCTAAGTTTACGTCTGTATCCGGGGTAGTCTTCATAGTCTAGTCCTAGTGGGATTACGCGTAAACGCTTCAGGCTTTTATGCTTTGTTAGAGCTTTGCCTAGCAAGTCTGACAGCCCTCTTTTAAGTCCTCTAATAGTCTTTTGTGGGTTATGATTGCCTTCTGGGAAAATAGCTAGTGCTGCTCCTAACTCAAGTCTATCAATACAGCAGTTCCAAATAATATCATTCCTTTCCCTCAAGTCCCTTAGTTTATCACGCTGGCGATAAATGGGCATCTGATTAAAGCTGAACAGAATGCTTCTAGGGATGGGTTTCCAAAAAACATCTGCTCTAGTTAACCAGCTAAATTGCTTTGACATCACCCCACTGATATTCAAACCATCCATCATTCCATTCTGATGATTACTGACTAGAATTACAGGGTCATCACTGTTAATCAAGTTATAAAACCCACTTTTATTTGTTAACCTATGGAACCGTCGAGCAGCTTGTGAAACTAGAAATCGCGTTATATAGTAAGCAATATGTCCCTTTTGGACAGGCGGAGTTAAGATAGGTCTATTCTTCATTTATCTAATTCCTTATCTAAGTTTTGCGCCAGTTTGCTCTGTAATAGAGTCAAGAATTCTCGCAACACTCTTGTCGATATTTTTATCTGTTAAAGTTTTTGTTGGGTCTTGTAAGACCAAACTCACCGCATAGCTCACCTTCCCTTCTTCCAGCTTTTCACCTTCGTAAACGTCAAATAAGTTCACTGCGATAAGAAGCTTTCTCTCCGCAAATTCTGCCGCGGACTTAATGTCTTCAAACATCACACTTTTATCTAGAATTAAAGATAAGTCTCTTCTTACAGACGGAAACTTAGGAAGGTTCCTTGCAACTATCTTTCTTTTCTTTCTCGCTTTCAGTAGTGGCTTAATAAGTAAATCAGCCCAAAAAACAGGCACCTCTACATCACACATAGCTGTTACATCAGGATGAACTTGCCCGAATCTACCTATTACATTTTCACCCATAAGAATCTCATTGCCCTCTAACATCAATCCACCCTTATCGACCCTTTCGCTCACCTTTACAGCTATCCCCACTTGAGTTAAAATAGCACTTACCGCCTCTTTAAGTGTGAATGCATCAGCATCATCTCCACCTTCATTCCAGTTTTCAAGTGCTTTCTTACCACTAACCCAAATACTCAAGTGTTCCGTTTCCTTATATCCGTCTTTCAGTTTTTTATATGTCCTTCCAAACTCAAAAAACCTCAAGTCCGCAGATCTATGATTTCTATTCCTCGATATAGCTTCCACACCCTGGAATACCAGGCTTTGTCTCATTGCCCCTAAATCTCCGCTTAGAGGATTTAATATTTTAACTGTCGCGACTGGATTAAGGTCCGTATCAATAACACTTTCAGCGTATGCTGCCTTTGTCAGAGAGTTAGACATAATCTCATTAAATCCTCTTGCAACTAAGGTCGATGCCCATCCGAACATTTCGTCCTCTCTGTCTGGGCGGGTAGGGATTTCTAACGTGCTGGAGATTCTGCTGGGGATTTCGATTTGGTCAAAACCATGCACCCTTAAAATCTCCTCAACTATATCAGCAGGTCTAGTCACATCACTTCTGTACGCTGGCACCTCTAACTTCACCCCCCCCACATCCTCACTGGTCACCATAATATCGAGGGCCTCTAAAATCGATTTCACCCTGTTCCTATCAAGTTTCACCCCCACGACCCTATCTAGCATCTCCCATTCAAGCTCTACGGCTGCACCTTTCGCTTCCTCTGTGTCTCCATGCATCTCAGCTCCCATCACAGTCCCACCAGCCCACTCGCAAATCAACTTCGCCGCTCGTTCTGCCGCATTAACCACGGCATTCGGGTCCACCTGACGTTCAAATCTAAACGAGGCATCCGTCGACAACCCGTGCCTCTTTGCTGATTTCCTCACCGATACCGGATTGAAATTTGCCGATTCCAGCAATACCCGTGTCGTCGACTCACTCACTCCGTGCTTTTCACTACCGAACACTCCAGCAATGCACATTACCTCCTCAGCATTCGCAATAACTAAGTCCGACCCGTCAAGTTTCCTTTCCACCCCATCTAGTGTCGTGATTTTCTCCTCTTTTTTCGCTAGTCTAATTTTCAAGTTGCTTCCTGATACACCATCAAAGTCGAATGCATGTAATGGCTGACCGAGCTCATGTAAAACGTAATTCGTAGCATCCACCACGTTGTTTATAGGCGCCACTCCAATTGATCTCAGGAATCTCTGTGCGTGGTCTGGAGAGGGTGCTATTTTCACTCCCTCAATTCCCACTAAAACATATCGTGGTACTAAATCACTAGCTTCAACATCAACAGTCAATCCTTTAATCCCACTATTTAATTCTAGTTTATTTCCCTCAGGAAAACTCACTTTATCGTGACCCTTCTCCACGAACTCACTCACAGTCCCATGCATAAGTCCAGCTCTAAGATCCCTTGCAACTCCTAAATGCCCCATGGCATCGTTACGGTTAGGCGTAAGTCCTATCTCTAACACCTCGTCTGACCCCACCTGGAATACTTCGCATGCAAGAGTACCGGCCTTCCATTTAGAATCCAGCTCCATTATTCCATCACTCCCTTCGCCTAATCCCACTTCATCTTCTCCACATAGCATTCCCACGCTCACCTCACCACGGATTTTACCCTTCTTAATCTTGAATGGCTCTCCTTTTACTGGGTAAAGCATCGTTCCTACTGTTGCCACTAGGACTTTAAGTCCATTCGCTGCATTAGGAGCGCCACAGACAATATCGAGTGCTTCCACCCCGACATCTACTTTGCAGCAACGCAATCTATCCGCGTTAGGGTGCTGTTTACACTCAGTAATGTGACCCACTACTAGCCCACGCATTCCCCCTGGAACATCATCGATAGTTTCTACCCCCTCTATCTCTAGTCCTGTAGCTGTTAAAACCACTGCCACATCGTTTGCAGACAGTGATGTGCTAACGAACTCTTTTATCTTTCTGAATGATACCTTCATGCTCTAACTTAAAGTTGCCCAAAGTTACTAACTTTGAGCCCTCAAATCGGGATGTAATTCAGTTGGTAGAGTACGCGTCTGGTGGACACGTGGTCGATGGTTCAAGTGCAGACATCCCGACATAAAAATAACGACACGTGGATTTTGAATTTGAAAGGGATTGGAATAAGCTAATGAAGCTTTTATTAGACAGGTTCGGCGAGCAGCCAGATCTAACCACAGCGATATTTTCTGTAGGACTACAGGAGGTGGGCTTAGGAGCAAGAGAATATAAGAAAGACGATAAGATGGATCTTTTCCACGTGGGGGTTTGTACTCTGCTAGAACCTCTAGGGTACTATAAAGACATGGGGCTAGATGAAGACGGTTGGCCACACTTTGAAAGGGTAGGTGAACTGCCACCGATTAACCCGGAGGAACAAGAATTAATGATGAAACGACAGCTTGTAGACTATTTCGCTTCTTGGATAAACGACTGAAGTACTTGACTAAGTACTTGACTGGCTACTCTACGATTACTGTTTCATAGTTGGTCATCATCTCTTCAATCTTGATGAGGCCAGTGCCGTAATAAGCTCCTTTAGAAGCTTCGATGTCAAGAACAGCGAATCCTGCCTGGCCACCTACGTAGTCTTCTGAAAAGTTAAAAGTCACATATCCTTCCTCTGAAGTTACTCGTATTGTGTCAAACCTTGGCTCTCCAACGAAGTCCTCATCAAGAGAACCTAGAGCATAAAGCCTCACATCGGCTGCGGCAACGGGTACCTCTTCACCCACATCATTGATTCTCACAATGTGTATTTCTGCGATAGTTTCTTCAACTTCGTAACAACTTGTAGCGAAAAATGTAATTACTGCGAGAGTGATTAATGGAAAAAAGCGTTTCATTGCAGGTAGGGTTATAACTTTGGACTTCTAAATTCTAAATGTAAATATCACACAAAAAATGCAGTCACGTACTATTTTAATTCAATTAGCGATATTTTTTACTGGACTATTCTTTATCTCATCAGATGGCTGTACTCCTACAGGCTCTGTTAAGGCTGTTATACACACGGATTATGGGGATATGACGATAGAACTTTCGGACTCCACTCCTGAACATAGAGATAACTTCGTTAAGCTTGTAAATGAAGGTTTCTATAACGATTTGCTATTTCATAGGGTCATGAAAGGGTTCATGATTCAAGGTGGAGACCCTAAAAGTAAAGACGCCGAGCCAGGAGCTAGATTAGGTGGCGGTGGACCGGGATACACTTTAGATGCTGATTTCAGAGATGACCATCTTCATATTTATGGTGCTATTGCTGCAGCTAGGCAGCCTGATAACGTTAATCCAGAAAAGAGGTCTTCAGGAAGTCAGTTTTATATAGTTCAAGGCCAGACCTATAAACCAGGAGAACTTATGTCTATGGAAAATAGAGTCCAAGCTGTAGCGCCAGATTTTACTTATTCTGACGAAGCTAAAGTGCAGTATAGTGAAATAGGTGGTACTCCTTTTTTAGATATGAATTACACGGTATTCGGCAGAGTCATTGATGGAATGGAGACGATTGATTCAATTGCAAAAGTGAAAGTTATGAGAGGAAATAGACCAGGTGAAGATGTTAGATTTAGTATAGAGATTCTCAAGTAAATTTGTAGAGTACAAACAAGAAGGATGAAAGAAGAATTAGAAGGGATACTTATCGATATTGAAGCAAGGACTTTTAGCTCTGCAGAAGCTGTAGAGGCTTTTAGAGTTGAGTTTCTGGGTCGCAAAGGGAGGATGAAGGATCTGATGGGTGCATTCAGAGATGTTGCTCCTGAAGATAAAAGAGAGCTAGGCCCATTATTAAATAAAGTAAAGACTGCTGTAGAGTCAAGAGTGGCTTCTGAACAGGCGTTATTTAATAGCAAGGAATCAGCTAAATCTAGTGGTTTGGATTTTTCTCGCCCTTCAGGTGGGACGCCGCAAGGAACACATCACCCACTTCAAGTGGTGAGGAGAGAGATTCTTGATATTTTCAAGAATATGGGATTCGGGGTTGTTGAAGGTCCTGAAATTGAAGATGATTGGCACGTATTTAGTGGTCTTAATTTCCCACCAGAGCATCCTGCTCGAGATATGCAGGACACTTTTTTCGTTGAAAGAAATCCAGATTTATTACTGAGAACTCACACGAGTTCAGTGCAAGTCAGAGAGATGGAGAGGAGGGAGCCACCTATGAGGATTATCATGCCGGGCCGCGTTTTTAGAAACGAAGCGGTATCAGCTAGATCGCACTGTATGTTCCACCAAATAGAAGGGCTATACATCGACGAAAATGTATCGTTCGCTGATTTAAAGCAGACACTATTGCACTTCGCTAAACTATTTTTCGGGCCGGAAACAAAGATTCGCCTTAGACCTTCATACTTCCCATTCACTGAGCCTAGTGCCGAAGTGGATGTGTACTGGGGTTTGGAAACAGAAGTAGATAAGCGCATCACTAAAGGCACGGGTTGGTTAGAGATCCTCGGATGTGGTATGGTAGACCCTAACGTTCTGGAGGCTAACGGAATTGATTCTAAGAAGTACAGCGGTTTTGCCTTCGGAATGGGCATAGAGCGCATCACCATGCTTCGATATCAGATAGGCGATCTGAGACATTTCTTCGAAAACGACAAGAGATTCTTAGACCAGTTTAGCGGAGAAAGGTAGCCCTGTTACTGCTCGCTGTAAACAACTGACAGCACTGTCTCACCCACTTCTTGAAGAGTCTGCACGTCGATAATGTCCATGTTGTCCGCATGCGTGTGGTGGAATGTGCCGTAGCCCATTGGTAGGACGTTCACTTTGTAGTCCACGATGTTCGCAGATGGAATCCCCGCGATTTTACTCACGAATAGATTATCGTCCACTGTTGTTGGTGTTTCGTTATCCTGAAATCTGCTCCCATATCCTAAGTTGTTTGCTCTATCCCAAACCTTCCTCACAACATGAGGTGCGAAATGCATAGACGTGCCTTCCTTATTGAAGATGGCATCTTTCGCTCCGACCATATCTAACAGTATCCCGAACCTTGCTCGGTAACCATACACGTGTGGTTCTGCCGCCCAGTACTGAGAGCCCAGACACCATTCTAAATAGCTATTCTCAGTTGATGGAGCAGAAAACGGTGGTCCGTAATCCTCACCGTCAAAGAATATTATGTCCACTCCGACTTCAGCTGGCTTTAGATTTAACTGCCTAGCTATCTCTAGTAGAATCCCTACACCTGAAGCACCGTCATTTGCTCCATCAATAGGTTCGTACTGCCTAGTGCTATCCTTGTCGGCAAAAGGTCTAGTGTCCCAATGTGCGTATAGCATTACTCGGCTTCGAGCCTTAGGGTTGAACTGTCCTATTATGTTCTTAAGTTCTAGGAGTTTTCCGTCAAAGGCGCGGACTCTCATGGTTTGGGTTATAACATCAGCACCGAAGCGCTCTAGCTCAGAAGCCAGCCACTCACCACATTTATCGTGTTCCGGAGTGTTAGGAACGCGAGGCCCAAAATCTACTTGGGCAGATATGAAAGAGTAGGCAGAATCACCAGAGAAATCGGGTGCTACTATCGTTAGAGGTTCACCGGCTGTTTTTACTTTTTTCGTGGAATTATCACCACAACTTGTGATCACGACTGCAGCACAAAGGCATAGCAAAGTATTTTTAATGACCTTCATCATGCGACTAGTCATGTGACCACGTGCTTCCGTCCTTTCCGTCCGTTACGGTCACTCCTAGGTCGGACAGTGTATTGCGGATTCTGTCTGCGTTAACCCAATCCTTATTCGTTTTGGCGTCATTGCGCAACTCTACGAGTAGATCGAGTAATCCAGATGTGACACCTTCATTTACCTCGGAGGATCCTGCTTCACCCTCGTCCAATAGGCCTAACACATCTTGCATAAATTTAGAATAGAGATCTTTTAAGTCCGCGATTTGTTTCTCGCCTAGCTCGATTCTGCCGTCTGCAGCTGAGTTGATAATCTTGACTCCTTCGAAGAGTGTTGCTATAAGAATGGGAGTGTTAAAGTCATCATTCATTGCTGCGTAGCACTTGTCTGAAAGCTTTTTAATGTCGACATCAGTGTTGTCAGATGTAGCCGTTAATTTCCCTAAAGCTGTGTGTGCGTTAGTGAGTTTAGTAAGGCCCTTTTCTGCAGCTTGCAGAGCTTCGTTAGAGAAGTCTAGTGTGCTGGCGTAATGACCCATGAGCATAAAGAATCTCACAGTCATAGGAGAGTACCCTCGCTCTAAAAGTTTATGGTTGCCGGTGATGAGCTCGTCAGGAGTAAAGCCGTTACCTTCAGATTTTGCCATCTTTCGACCGTTCACTGTAAGCATATTGCCGTGAATCCAGTATCGTACTGGGTTTGAGTTGCCGTTGGCGCCTATGTTTTGGGCTATCTCACACTCGTGATGAGGGAATTTAAGATCCATACCGCCTCCGTGAATATCGAACTGTTCGCCTAAGTACTTCGTACTCATTACAGAACACTCAAGATGCCATCCTGGAAAACCCACTCCCCATGGAGAAGGCCAACGCATTAAATGACTCTCGTCAGCCTTTTTCCAAAGCGCAAAGTCTAGCGGGTCGCGTTTCTCAGACTGCCCATCAAGATCACGAGTGTTACTCATCAGCTCATCTATCTTTCTTCCCGAAAGCTCCCCGTAATTATGGTCCTCACTGAATGTTCTTACGCTGAAATAAACGTTTCCATTAACCTCGTATCCGTAGCCATTAGCAATGATTTTCTCTATAGACTCTATCTGCTCGATAATGTGGCCTGTAGCTGTGGGCTCTATAGATGGAGGTAAAATATTGAAGACCCTCATGCATTCATGAAAGTCGTTAGTGTACTTCTGCACTATCTCCATGGGCTCTAACTTTTGCAGTCTAGCCATCTTTCCGATTTTATCCTCTCCCTCGTCTGCGTCACCTACTAGGTGCCCCACATCTGTGATGTTCCTAACGTATCTAACCTTATATCCAATGAATTCTAGGTATCGATAAATGATGTCGAATGATAAGAACGTCCTAACATTTCCCAAGTGCACATTGCTGTAAACCGTTGGTCCACACACGTACATACCCACGTTAGGGGAGTTAAGAGCTTCGAAAAGTTCCTTTTTACGAGTAAGGCTATTTTGTATGTGCAGCGGTTGCATTTATTGTGCTTTTATTGCGCTTTTAACTGTGCCAAAGATAATGAGTTCTTAAGTGCTTTAATCATAGCAAACACCAGCTTCTCTGTGTTGTATTCAGGCTGCCATCCCCAGTGCTCTCTCGCAAGGCTATCATCAATACTGTTAGGCCAAGAAGCGGCAATTTGTTGACGCTTGTCGGGAGAGTATTTTGTGTCAAAACCGGGTATTAACGCTGATATCTCCTTATTTAATTCAGAGGGAGAAAAAGAACACCCACTCAAGTTATACGACGTCCGTAATTTTATATCCTCACTTGGTGCTTCCATTAAATCGATAGTCGCTCTTATAGCATCATCCATATACATCATGGGTAAAGCTTCCCCCGGCTCTAAATAGCACTCAAATGGTCTGTCATCAACAGCGCAGTAAAATGCTTCAACGGCATAATCCGTAGTCCCCCCTCCAGGTTGAGATCTATGTCCTATTAACCCTGGATATCGGAGGCTTCTCACATCTACTCCATAATGCTCGAAATAGTACTTACACCATAACTCCCCGGCTACCTTCGATACGCCATAAATAGTTGTGGGGTCACAAAAAGTATCTTGAGCTGTTTTATTTTTAGGTGCCTCTGGTCCGAAAACCGCAATAGAACTCGGCCAAAAAACCTTCTCAACTAACCCTTCCTTAGCACATTCTAGCACATTCAGAATAGACTTCATATTTAAGTCCCAAGCCTCAATAGGATTATCCTCCCCCTTAGCCGATAACATTGCTACTAAATGATAAACACAAGTATATCCACCCTCAGTAAGAGCTTTCTTTACGGCCACTTTATCTGTAGCATCGAGTTGAATAAAATCAGAGCGATTAGATTCAGTATCACTACCCATTCTTATATCAGCTTTAAAAACGGCATCAACGCCATAACGAGTTTGTAATCCCAAAACAAGTTCAATACCTAATTGACCTGCCGATCCGATAACAAGGTGTTTTTCCATAGCTTCGAAAGATAAGACGTGATACCTTTGAACTATGCTTTCAAGTGACTTTGATTATCAACTTCCAGACAACAAAATAGCTCGGCACCCAGTATCACCTAGACGCAGTGCTAAATTATTGCACCTGTCGAATGATTCTATAAAGCACACGAGCTTTGACGCCTTGCCGCAAGCTCTTTTAGATCATGGCTGTGACGGTTTATGGGCTAACGAAACGAAGGTGCTGCAGGCTAGGCTGTACATGTTGAAACCCACTGGCGGACGGCTTGAGATTTTTCTACTAGAATCCCTTGAAGGTGTAGCGGAGATAGCCTTGTCAGCTAAAAACTCTTCTAAATGGAGATGCCTAGTCCGCGGAGGTATGAAGTGGACTGCTGAGCATGCTTCAACTGAAGTAGATGGATTGAAACTGGAGGTAAGACCCGTTGATATAGAAGCAGGTCTCATTAAAGAGGAGGGAGGGACGTTCGCGTTAAATTTCACTTGGAACGGTGAGCAGTGTTTCGGAGATGTTTTAGAGAGTCTGGGTAAAATCCCTTTGCCTCCGTATATGAGGCGTGAGTCTGATGATTCGGATACTCTTGAATACCAAACCGTTTTCGCTCGCTCCCCAGGCTCTGTCGCCGCCCCCACAGCTGGACTACACTACGACTCTGTGTTGTTAGAGAGCCTTAAGTCATCAGGGTTGCCACTAAATGCTCTGACTCTTCATGTAGGGGCAGGTACTTTCAAGCCGTTATCTGATGGTCCCATTAATGAGCACGTAATGCATTCAGAAAGGTGCGTGATTCATAGGAGTGATCTTGAGAAACTAGTTCTGCAAAAAAGAAGAGTTGCCACTGGCACCACGACCTTAAGAACTTTAGAAAGCCTGTATTGGATGGCTATAGTGCATATGCGGGATGGTGCATTCCCAGACACCCTACCTCAGTGGACACCATATGAAGATTCAGTAGAACCTTTTACTTCCACTTCGTATGCGAAAGCTATTCAGTACTTAATGGATCATGCTCCTTTAAATGAGGCTTGGTCTTTCTCAACAAGTATTATGATAAGGCCAGGGTATAAGGTTCGTTCCATCACAGCTCTAATCACTAATTTTCACCAACCAGGCAGCACCTTGTTGTGTCTAGTTTCGGCATGCATTGACTCGTCAGAATCAACAATTACTTGGCAAGAAATGTATTCCGAAGCCCTGAAATCTGATTACAGATTCCTCAGCTATGGCGATGGCTGTCTACTCGAGATATCCTAGTTGGGTAATCCTAGTTGCGGTTATCCTCGACCTCTGAAGCTTCGAGCATTCCGCTTACTACAGCTTGAGAAACTCCACTACGGTTTCTTGTAACGATAGTTGTTTGTTCTTCGAGGAAATCTGTCTTCTCTGCAGGACTAGAAACGCTAACAGGAGCGATTACCCAAATACCGTGAGCACCGACAACAGGGTTAGATATTTCGCCTACAGGAATTGAGAACCCTAGACCAGCAACTGTAGGTTCAGCACCTGCACCACTGCCAGAAATAGCCGAAGTTTTAGTGTTAACCTTAAATCCTGTTCCTACAGTCTCATTAACAGCAGTTGCAATCTCTTCTAAATTACCGTCGCTCATAAGTTCTACATATAGCTTTCCTTTAGCTTCTTTAATTGCTCCTTCACGCATCTTGTCTTCTACTGCTTCGAATAATGGCTCGCCATCTTCTTTAGATAAATCTAGTACAGCCACTATGTAGCTGTTGTCAGCAATGATAGGATGGCTTATTTCACCAACATTAGCTCCATATACCCATCTAACTAATTCAGACGCGTCTCTGAGTCCAGAGATAGTTACGGCATCTCTGATGATGTTTAACACTTCGCTGCTAGTGAATCCTTCAATTTCAGCAGAACTAATTAATTCCTCTTTATTTGAAGATTCGATCGCAAAATCATTAGCTGAATTATATGCCTCTCTCTTAGTTTCGTCAGAGGGTGCTATTTGAACGACAATAGCAGCAATTTCTACCTCCTCTTCTTTGTATCTACGATCAAGGACCTCAATTAAGTGAATTCCGTAAGATGTTTCAACTGCTCCTATTGAACCTATTCTTTTATCGAAACAAAAGTCGTTGAATTCAGGAACCATCTGCCCTTGTGGGAAGAAGTCGTATAAACCACCATTAGACTTAGATCCTGGATCTTCAGAAAAACGTGCAGCTAGATCAGTGAAATCACCTCCATTTCTTAAAACTCGTTTAAGGCTGTCAGCAGTTGCGTTTAATGCGAGCATTTCGCTAACATCAGATACGTCTTTAGCTTTTAGTAGTATGTGACGAACTTTAGCGGCAGTATCTGGAACCATTGTGCGACTAACAACGTTAGCTAGTATCAGGCTGTTTCCTTTCTTATATGGACCTACTGATGTGCCTATCTCTACATCGAAGAATGAAGACTCCTCAACACTTTCCTCAACTTGCTTAGCTCTTAAGCTCACAACAGAACCGTTTTCTTCAGCCTCTGCATATGCTTTCTTATCCTCAATATTTCCCCAATCGAGCTTGATAGATTCTAGGCTTGCATTTAAAGCATCGATGTCATCTTGTGAAGCTGTTAGTGGAATCTTCACCAATGTGATATCACGTCCTTCATTTTGGTCGTACTGTTTTTCTGACTTGTGCTCAGCGTAATAAGCCTGTACATCTCTATCACTAACGTTAACAGCGCTGTCTTGGATATTTCTAAAGAGTTTTACAACGTACTTAAACTCTGCAGTACGTTCAGATGCTAAGTACTCGTACTTACCCTCTAACTCGTTTGCGTAAACACCTACTCTTGTTAGAACGTCGAACTTTTCTCTGATGCGCTTATCAATTATTACTTTCTTGTAACGAATGAACGATGCTTTACCAGCATCACTAAGTAACATATCACGGAATCTCTGAACCCATACTTTTTTATTCTCTCCATTGCTGTAGAAAGCACGAGACATATATCCAGAATCTATGTCTCCGAAAAGTAATTCTTGGAATTCTTTATTAGTCACTTCTATACCTATGTTAGCGAATTCGTCGCTCATTACAAGTTCAGTAACTAAGTCATTCCATACTTCGTTTGCCAACTGATCTCCTGTGAATCCAAGTTGTTTTCGGTTTTGGACAGCCTGCTGGTATTTAACAGCACTAATGCTTTCGCCGTTAACACTGCCAACTTCTTGTGTGCCTCCTCTTCCCATTAATGCTAGAACAGCATCAAACGGAACTAGAAATCCTAGCATACCTATTCCCAAAACAATCATTAGCAACGTTTGCATGTTGCGAATTTTTCCAATCATAGCCATAGTAATACCGTTTTTATATCAGGTGCGCGAAGATACGGAATTCAGGCTATTTAAAGTACTTTGACTTCAACAAGGTCAATTCTATTAGTTTCGACCTTATAAATCGTGATTAATAAGTCAGATATTTCCAACTCAAACCCTTCTTCTGGTATCTCCGCAACGTTGTCTAAAATTAATCCACCTAGTGTTTCATAAGCGTCGTCAGTAGGAAGGTTAAGGTCATATTTATCATTTAAATACTCGACCTCATGTCTGGCAGAAAACACCCAATGGCCTCTGCTTATCTCATTCTCAACATGTGCCTCAACATCGTGTTCGTCCTCTATTTCTCCTAGTAATTCCTCTACAATATCTTCCATTGTCAATATCCCTGAGGTCCCCCCAAATTCATCCATCACTACGGCAAGGTGTCTACGCCTTTTCATAAACTGCTTAAGTAACTCATCACCAGCCATGGGTTCTGGGATGAAGAAAGTAGGTAGTATAATCTCCTTAATGCTTCCGGGACGTTTGAAAAGATCTTTTACATGTACGTACCCTATAATCTTATCTATATCGGTTTCATACACCACTATCTTCGAAAGGCCTGTGCTGTTAAATAACCTCTTCAAGTCTTCTACACTTGTGCGTTTCTCAACGGATACTACCTCATTACGTGGAACAAGACAGTCTCTTGCCATGATATTCCCTAGCTCTAGAGCGTTTTGAAGTATGGTGATTTCGTGCTCTAATTCCTGGTCAGGTGCCATTTTTCCACTCGCGTTTTGGAGGTAGTGGTTTAAATCAGTTGCGCCGAATTTATTAGAATTACTCAGTTCTAATTTATTTGAAAACGGAAGTAAAAATAATTTACTAAGGGCCACAATTATGATTGCAGGTATTGCTAGTATTGCTAAGATCACAGTTAGGACCAGGCTAAGACGATTTAACCAAACAGTTGGAGCTCTTAGGAAAATGGTTTTCGGAATGAATTCTGCTGTTACCAGTATCACTAGGGTAGTGATGAGGGTTTGGACTGATAGAGCAAAAACAGGATTCGTGGCTGAACTCCAATCATCCACCCCGAATAGACATTCGCTGATTAAGGCCCCAGATTCGATTCCGCAAACCACAAGAGCTAGGTTGTTTCCCACTAACATACATGCTATAAAAAGCTGGGGATGTTTAATAAAGAATGAAACAAGGCGACCTGAAATCCCTTTGTCAGAATCCATTTCTACCTGAAGACGGTTCGCAGAAACGAACGCCATTTCCATCCCGGAAAAAAATCCAGATGCCACTAATGATGTGACAATTAATAAAATCGTACTTGAGGGGTCGGGAGGCATTATTTTCCTAAATCTCTTTCGAGTCGTTTCCTAAATATACGACGAATTGCATACCAAAGCCCAGATAGAACAGGAATAACGGGCAAGAATTTATTCTCTTCAAACCCCTCATTAAAAATAATCCACACTGTTCCCAGAGTAAAAACAATTGTCATCGCGAGCCAAAACCACTCCGCGGCCCTAGTCACTTTTAATATATTATCTGACTTCATTGTGTTATTTCAAATGATCCCACAGGATCGATTATTCTGTAGTTTTCAAATTTACTATCAGCCTCCAGTCCCTTCCCGTGTAACGTTCCGCTTGACGTGACTATGGTTACGGGTCTGTTCGTGTGGACTCTGTCGGAGTCATTAGACCAAACCAGATATTCCGTACTCAACCTTTCGCCTTTATTGTTTACTAATACGACATCATCCCATGCTATAAGGTGACCTTTCTTAGCGTCATAGTTTCCTCTTCCTCCCTTAAGCATAGCTTCATGATTCTCTTGATCACCCTCAATGTAAAGGGTGAATCCTTCACTCACTAGCCAAACTTCACTAGCCTCTCCTTCTTTCTCCCAGCGTTCCAATCTCCCAGCTTCTAGTATGTTCTTTATTTCGCCCTTTTCAGAATACTGAAATGCTCCACCTTTTATTATTTGGGCAGCAATTTCTTCTCGTTCCGATATGGCATTTCCATCCTGGTCGTTAGCTCCACAACTAATATATACAAGCGTGATTATTACTGCACAACAGAGATGATGTCCTCTCATCTACCTTACTCTAATAGTAGTAGTTTCTCCGGAACACGGGCAAGCACCTGATTCTTTCATGGTAAAACTTGCTCCTGCTTGAAGTCCAAAATTGAAGATATCTTCAATCGTCGGAAATTGCTTCTCCATGTTTTTCATCTTAGCTGATGCTGCTTTCGCTAAATCTGAATTCATGTTTTTAGCTCTTGAGTAGTAATCATGAGCAACCCAGTAAACTGCTCTTGCTCCAAGAGCACCATCGTCACATAATGACGGTGTCCCTGCTATAGCATCTCCGATTAACATATACGCTTCAGCACTGCTAGGGTCTAATGCAAGCACCTGTCTTGCATATCTACGAGCGGTATTAGATTTCTTTAGTCGACTTGCTATTTGGCCTGTCTTAAGAAGATACTTCAACTGATCATCGCATCCCTCACAATTCATTACAGCTTCTTCCATGTACTTAAAGCTCATAGCGAAATCAGAGATCTTTGCATAGCCCATGCCGATTGCATATGCCGCTTCAGCTGTTGGCTCAGTTTCGTATACTGCTGTAGCGATAGGTAAGAAAAGGTCGTTTTCTGTGCACTCTCTTTTGACGAGTAAACTCAATACCTTCTTCTTTAATTCAAAGTCATCTGGGTTAGCGTCGATGTTTGCTTGAAGAACAGGAACCATCTCGTCACACTTAGCTATTTTAATAAAACTACTTTCGATATTTGCCTTTGCGCTATTGTAACTCTTAATTGTCTTCTCTTTATCTGTATCTGCTATAGCTGTGTTTGCGTACTCCATCAACATCAAGTAATCAGTCAGCATAGCAGTTTTTCTGATAGCACCTTCCACTTTATCAGTTTTATTAATAGCCTTCATAGAATAGAAAGCTGTGACGTAGTAGTTGCTTAGAATTGCAGCTGAACTCTTCGCTCCGAGGCAGTTAAGAGCCTCTTTGAAAAGTAAAAAAGCAGTCTCCGGATCAGATTTATTGTACTTGTAAATTGAAGATGCCTTGTTCCCGAGAATGTGACAACGGTTCTTCGGCTTTCTTGTAGTGCTAGGGAAATACTCCATGCGCATATCGTAAGCCCACATTAGACTGTCTATCATTACGGCTACCCTGACATCGTCTCCCGCAGCTTTCGCTATCTTAATCTCAGCTTTAATAAATATTGCCCCATTAGCGTATAGACTCTCATTTACTTCTGGAGGACAAATCTCACAAGCTTTCTCCCATTGCTGATATGCTTCAGCGTAGTCTTTTTGTTTTTTATAACTTGTATAGACGCTAAGAGCTTCTTGACATAAAAGCTGTTGCTCCGGGGTGTCTCCATACTTTGTGTCATCTTGCGCGAACCCTATTGTAGGGAGTAACATGATAACGGCTAAAGATATATTCTTGATGATTGTCATACTTTCTTGCGGTATTTTCAGTCGTATAGTCTAGGCGTAAGCCAAAGGTTTTTGAAAAAGGGAGTTAGAGTAACTCCAATCTGTATGTTCAAGGTGGTTTCTTCAAGTGTGTTTACTAAAACTGTGCCATTATCTAATCCAGCCCCTCTCTTCCCCGCACTTAAACCGAAGTGCACCATACTAGATGACCTACTGCCTTCAAGAGGGATGGATAATCCTGCGGATGCTCTCCATCCACTTAGTTGTACTCCATCATATTCTATGGGATATGCATCTAGAGCAAATCCTGCTCTGTAAGTAGAGCGTGTAAGAAATGAACTTGTGTTTCCAATTGTTTTAGGAGATAATGTTAAGCCTATAGATGTTCTAGTCGATTTTGCCCAAGTGGCCTTTGAACCTAAAAAATCGATTTGAGAGTCGCCCTCAAACTCAGTCCAGTCCTCTTGCATATAATCACCAGCTAGTAATAATTTTCTACCACTCTTAGAGTCAAAGACAATAGATCCACCAGCGCTCCATCTAGATGGCATAACCCCTTCCCCCTCAAAGCTTGAGTAAAAAGCGGTGTCTATTACGGTCTCTACATTACTTAGTAATTGAACGGTCTCTACGGCCTTCTCATAATCAGTGTAAAGTATTGAAGATGGAGAGTAAGTTGCACCAAAGTAGAGTGTGGCAGCTCCTTCAAAATTCTTGTCGGCATCGTATTTCGCCCATAATAACTGAGAGGCTTGAATTCCAAACAAAGCGCCTAGTGAACGATGTCTCATCGATGTTCTAGTTCTGTTATCGAAGAAAGTGACATCGAAGATATCGAGACGTCCGGTTTGGATTACCTCACCAAAAAGATAATCAACTTGAGCCCCTAAGAATAGTGTGTGGCTTGTCACAAGCACCGAGTCAGAAGCTCCTGCAGATATCCATTTTTTACCTTTAAACCCACGAGCTAGTCCGAGATAACTCTTCGCGGTTCCTCCAGACCCGTCATACTGTTCTCTAGTCGTCCCCACGAGTGAGTCCTCATAAGTACGTCCCACATTATAACCCATGCCAGTGTTAGGTAGCATTCCGAAACTTAATGCGTACTTACCTCCAAGCCTTTTTACGACAACGCTAATAGCACCAGGAGTTCCATTGTTTACAGTTGCGGTAGAATCCCCCTCCTGCATTTTTGTGACAGAAGATTGAAGTGAGGTTTGGAATGTGGTGTTAAGACATCCTGCTGCTGCTGCGGGTTGATAGGGATTAATTGTAAATCCATCGACTATGGGTGAGCTAACACCACCCATTAATAATTGTGGCGTAGATATTATGTGTGTCGGTAATCCCATCCCGAACCTCGACCATGGTGATGGTTCAGTATCCTGGGCTGATAAATTCAATGACACTATAATACAAGCTGTAATTGATATTAATTTCTTTAGTTCAGTCACTTTGTAAAATGATGTAATAACGCGTTATACCCTTTTAAGGTCAAATTTGAGTCTGCAAATTTCGTGTTTACTTGGCCGAGTTCCAA
>Ga0308011_10000122_pt1 | contig 42184 bp, 38 predicted proteins | sample Neamet177_FD_203144 | JGI IMG/M metagenome (GOLD analysis project Ga0308011, IMG submission 203144) | Marine microbial communities from water near the shore, Antarctic Ocean - #177 | ecosystem: Environmental > Aquatic > Marine > Unclassified | place: Southern Ocean | collected 2014-07-25 | reverse complement strand
AAGAATGCTGTAGCAACAGCGCCACCAAGCGCAAGTTCCTGATCCATTCGTAATTCCATTAAAAAGATCCATGCTAACATTCCGAACACAAGTGAGCGTACGATTCCCATAGTGAAACATAGGTTGGCACGGTATAACCAATTGTTGCTCGGGGGCCCTTGGGGCCCACATATTCCATCTGTAAAACTTCAAGCTGATGGGACAAAACAATCATCATCAATCTCGAGCAATGACCCGATTGTAAGGAGATGGTCGATCGCTTCGTCGATTTCTTCAGTGGAGACACCGTGTTCCTTCATGCCCTTGAACATCACATCGAGGGTGGCGTATGGTTCGCCTTTGCCCATTTCCGTTTCAACGACCACGAGCAACATCTGACAGGCCACTGCAAGCAATGGGTCATCGCCCTCATCGTCGGGGAGGAGATCGAGGAAGGTCGCTGCAGGATGCATCGATTGATCAATCTGGCTTTGGGGTAAGGTTTCGGAAATAGGTTCGGCAGCGCGTGAGCCTAAGCGCTTCAACCCATCAACGATGTTGAGGTTGAAACAATCGAAAATATTGCGCTGCAATGGATCCAGTGCCTCATCCGCTTCTGGTTCGAGTCTGCGAGCGATGCTTTCCAAGCGGTGCAACCGTTGTTCCACAGCCATTCGTTCCCTTGCGAGGTCGAGGGAAACAAGGTCCAATGCCATTTTGGATTGTTCGACGAGCCAAGACTCCAGCCTCCAATTTGGGTCGACGCTTTGCATCATCTCTGCAAGTTTTTGCACCTCAAGCGGCAATGAATCCAGACGAATATGGCCTTCCGACACCTCGTTTTGCTTGTCGCTCATGTTCTCTACTCTCCCCCATGACAGCCTATGAAGCCTTTCTCACTCAACCGACCATCGTTTCCATTCTGCAACCGGTTCACTGCGTTCATGCTTGCTCGAAGAAGAACTTCCACTGGACACAAACCTCTGTGCTTTGCCAAATGCAAAGCAAGCCCCTTGTTCTCTAAAAGTGACGCCATAAATCCGAAGGGGTCGCGTTCATGTAGGGGTTGCCCTTGGCGGAAAGCATGGGAAATTATCGGATTGGAGTTCTTCCCGGAGACGGCACTGGTCGCGAAGTTGCGCTTGAGGCTCAACGTATTCTCGACGCCATTGAGGCCAACACCAACCATGGTTTTGAACAAACCGTCATTCAATGCGGTGGCCAACATTACCTCGAAACCGGTGAAGAATGGGCCGAAGGCTCCTTTGAATTCTGCCGCGATGAAGCCGATGCGATTTACCTCGGCGCAATTGGTTACCCCGGGGCTCTTTTGCCCAACGGCGACCTCGCCGGCGGATCGGTGATTCTTGGAATGCGAAGCGGCTTAGATCTCTATGCCAACCTCCGCCCAATCAAACTCTACGAAGGTGTCCCGCACAAGGTGCACGGCCGCTTCACTCAGATTTGGGAACCGGGCATGGTCGACATGACGGTGCTCCGAGAAAACACAGAAGGTCTGTACCATTCCTTGCTACGACGCAGTGCAGATCGCGCCCAAGGGCGAGAACCTTACGAACCTCCATCCATGGAATTCCCAGGATTGAAGGGCGAAGTTGCTTACGACCCCCGTCCGATTTCAGAACACGGCAGTGAACGCTTGATTCGAATGGGCTTTGAAATCGCAGAGACACGAAACGGTGCACCAGTTGATGGTGTGAAGCGCGTTTCATGCATCGACAAATCCAATGTCACTCGCGGCTGTCAACTGTTCCGCCGAACCTTCGATAAGGTCGCCGACCAGTACCCAGGAACCGAGAAGGATTACGGCTACATCGACGCTTTCATGCAGTGGCTCACCCGCTCACCAGAATCCTATGACGTCGTCGTTACTTCGAACATGTTCGGCGACATCGCAACCGATTTGGGCGCTGTTCTGCAGGGAGGAATGGGTATGGCCGCTTCAGGAAACATTGGCGATCACCACGCTTTCTTCGAACCCGTCCACGGATCTGCTCCAAAGTACGCTGGCATGAACAAGGTCAACCCGATTGCAACGATCAACTCCATCCAGCTGATGATGGATTGGTTGGGTCGCAGAAATGGTGAGGACGAACTCATTCAAATCGGCCGCCTAATCGATGAAAGCGTTGGCGACCATCTTCGTGAAGGCAAAGGCCTCACCTACGATCTTGGTGGCGATGCTTCGTGTTCCGCAGTTGGCCAAAGCATCTCTTCTCGTTTGGTCGCCAAACTCAGTGAAGAATTCTGATTTCAGAACCGACACATCGGCCAACAGGGCTTTGTTTCAAACCTCAGGTGTGCCAAATTTAGTCGATATATGGCGCAATGCGTCGGTTAAAACCGCTTCATTATCATAGGCCAGTCCACCATTGTCATGAGTGGGTTGTGAAAGAAGTTCCAACATGTTCGTGACCACTCTGGTCAGTTCATCCACGATGGTGATGTTGCCCATTTTTGCTGAACGTGAAAGAGGATTGAGGTCGATGACAATCACGGTCTTTCCCATCGACACCAAGGCTTCGCATCGATCGCCATCTTCCAAAGGAACCATGATGACATCCGAGTCGAGGATTCCTTCTTTGGTGCAGTTTGCGCGCGGCCCTTCCAAACCAGGGATTTTGGCGTTTGGTTTGGCTCCGAGGATTTTGACATCGATGCCCTCTGATGATCTGATGGCTTCGAGGTGGCTCAATAAGGCCTCCATCCGTTCGGGGGTACGGTAGAAAATATTGATTTCAACTGGGCATTCCAGCACTGCAGCGAGTTGAAGCATTTCCTTTCCAGCCAGAGCAACCACGTTTCCATTCAGGCTCAACACGGGATGAGATGCCCCTTTTAGGGCTGTGAGTGCTTCCTTTGTCGCATGCAAAGCACTTGGAATCGTTTGTTCGCCAAGCAGGTAATCGTATGCTTCACCGCGACCGTGGGCGATCATCGCACTTCCAGCGAGCATCCCCTTTTTTTCAGCTTCTTCCAACCGATGCCGGAGCAAGAGCGACTGGTACCGCGGGTGGCTCGGGTCTGCAGCAATTTCATCCATTGAAGCACCCCGATTAAGCGCTGGTGATCAACATCGAAACATCCAGTGGAGGGACGCCTCTGTTGATGGCACTGGTTGACAACACATCCAAACCGCATTCATGCCAGAGTTCGAGATGTTCGAATTCGATGCCACCACTCGCTTCCAGCACGACATGTTCGCGCAGTCCCATTTCGGTGAGTTCCGCTGCAACTTCCTGGCAACGCTCAGGTCCAAAATTATCGAGCATCACAACGAGTTTCTTGACGCCCTCTTCGCGTCGTTGAGCCCACACAGCAGCCGCAATGACCGCTTCCTTGTTCTCTCTAACTTCGATTTCGAGGAACGCTCCGGAGGTTGAAACATCAACTTCTTGTAAAAATTGAGCGATTCGGTTTGAATGCCCATCGATGTCTTGGAGCATTGAAGCAAGGTCGTTTTCTTTGATCATCAGTGCGTCGTTTTTTTGCAAACGGTGGGTTAAACCACCGCCAAGGTGCACTGCCCATTTATCCATCAAACCCCAGATGGTTTTGCGAGTGCATGCAATTTGACCAGGAGCGATGGCCGACCAGCGCTTTGCTTCTGTGGCAATGCCGGAGAGTTGACCAAGAACGTTGAGGATGCTCCGTTCCATTGCCAACAATGTGTCGCGATCACCAGAAAGCGATGCGATTTCATCGTCTTTTACAACCTTCTTTCCATCGCTGGCCTGCCAGGAGATTTTCAGAGAAGGCGCCCAAATTTGCAACATGTGATCGATGGCAGCGGTTCCAACAACGATGCCATCAGCGCGAGCAACAATCGTTGCTTCCACGGCGTCGTTTCCGCCCATGAACGGCATATCGATACCGTCGTCAGCAAGCACAGCACCGACCCACCGGTCGAAACTCGCTTGAAGCATTCGCGTGGGGCCGTCTTCAGCAGACCACAGGAGGTGGCCACGGTCGTGTGGAGGTCGCCGTGCATCTGCCATGGACGGCCGTAGGGGTTCATCGACTTGAAACCAAGTGCTGGAGATAAAATCAGTTTCCGAAGCAGTACAAGTTTTGATAAGCCAAAAGGGAAGGAAGGGTCTATGGACGCAGGAGGGAATTCATCACTTGCTCCTTTGCAACTGCAAGAACGTGTGGTCGCCAGCACTTCCATCCATATTTTTGGGGCAGGGTTGAATCAAGAGCGCCCTGCACATCAAGCCGTCAAGGAAGTGTCGCAGCGCGGTTGGGCTTGCAGCCCGATCCATCCAAACGATGCCGGCGCGACGGTGGCAGGTTTCCCAATCCGCCCTTCCCTCGACGAAGGGCTGGTCCCCGAAATCGTTGTGCTCTTTTTGGCCCCTGAACGGGCAAGAGCTGTGGTCCGCGACTTGATCATGCGGCTCGATCATCAACACTTCCCTCTGGTCTGGTTTCAGCGCGGTGCCGAAGACCCTCCTTCAATCGAGGCGCTTCAATCGATGGGTGCTGCTTTCGTTACCAACGATTGCATTGTCGAATACACAAACCGCTGTGACCTTCGATGTGCATCTTCATCTCTCCCTCAGATGTTCTGTCTGCAAACCGCCTCCGAGGATGGGGACGGGTGTTCCGTATGGACCGTCCATTCCACTTCAGACGCCGTGTTGGCCAAACCGACATATGCCCTTGAGTGGGTCGGAACATTGGATGATTTAGAACATTCAAAGCACACCATCCCGCGATACATCCGATCCCTACAAACAACAAACGAATCTCTTGCTGCATTGGCACAGAGGTTGACGCAATCCGAGGAGACGGCATGATTCTCTATCGGCAGCGAACGAGGCAGGGGTAGCATTATGACGGTACGGGCGGAGCAGAAATCAATGCGTGTCAAAGGGATGTGCCTCATGTTGCTTTGCTCCATGCTGATGCCCATGATTGGAACCGCTCTGGCAACACCACTCGAATCCGTTGAGCAAGGAGCCCCCCTCTCGTCATCAGAGCATCATCCAATCATCGATGGCTATTCAGCCACCATTCGCGCTTCAATTGCCTTCCACAGTGACCTCGGACAGTACGATGATGACGATATGGCCACAGTTGAGAAGTGGGTCGTCTTTTCCAATCAAGCGATTGGCCAACCGGCCGAACACCTTGACGGCGCTCGCATTGTGGATTTGATGCCCAGTGAAGCATTTGAAACACTCCATGAATGGCAGACATCAGGGGTCATCGAAGCGGCTTACCCTCTTGTAGAACGGTCAATGGAGCCAAGATGGACCCCGAACGATCCCAAATTCGACGAACAATGGCATCTTGTCAACACCGGTCAAACCGGTGGCATCAGCGGCGAAGATGTCAACATCACAGGCGCATGGAACAGCTACAAGGGCGCAGGGGTTGTCATAGGCATTGTTGACGACGGACTCGACTGGAACCATCCAGATATCTTCACAGATTATGATTCCAGCCTCGATTATGATTTTTGCAACGACGACGATGATCCCACGCCCACTTCGGGCAACGCTCACGGCACCGCTGCTGGCGGCGTAGCCGCCGCAACTGGCAACAATGGCGTTGGTGTAACCGGCGCTGCACCAGAAGCAACCCTTGTCGGGCTCCAACTCATCTCATGCAGCACCACAGACGTCCGTGAGGGCAATACCTTGGGCCATGAGCAACAAGACATTGATATTTATTCGAATTCGTGGGGCCCCAGTGATAATGGAATGACTCTTGAGGGGCCTGGTCCGTTGATGCTTGCAGCTCTTGAAGCAGGCGCGCTTCAAGGGAGAAATGGTCTGGGTAACATCATTACATGGGCAGCAGGAAACGGACTTGACGACGATGACAATTCGAATAAGGACGGCTATGCGAACTTGCGGTACACCATTGCAGTTACCGCTGTGGATCACAAGGGCCAGCAATCATACTACGCTGAACCGGGCGCAAATGTGCTTGTCGCATCGCCCTCAAACGGCGACGGGGAGAGCATCACCACCACTGACATCGAAGGATCAGGCGGTTACAGCAGCACCGACTACACCAGCACATTTGGCGGCACCTCCTCTGCAACACCGCTCGTATCAGGCATCATCGCCTTGATGCTCGAAGCAAATGCGAACCTCACATGGCGAGATGTCCAACACATTCTGGTCGAAACTTCCAAACAAAACGATCCAACTGACACTTCCTGGGCCACCAATGGAGCAGGCCACCTCGTGAGCCACAAGTACGGCTACGGCGTGATTGACGCTGGAGCAGCGGTCGCAGCGGCGGTCAATTGGGAAACCGCCGATGAAGAAATATCACTTTCTTCGGGGACCATTCAGACCGATCTCGATATTCCTGACCGGGACGAGGGGTACATCGAGGTCAACACAACAGTGACAGAAGCGATTCAAATCGAAAACCTGGATGTCATCGTCGACATCCCGCATTCATTCCGTGGTGATCTGGCGCTCACGCTGACAAGCCCATCGGGTCACCAAAGCATTCTTTCTGAAAGACACGATGACGAAAACAGCGACTACAACAATTGGCGCTTTGGCTCCGTTCAACACTGGGGCGAAGACAGCCGAGGCGTGTGGACCTTATCGGTTGAAGATCAAGGCTATGGCGACACGGGGATCCTCGAAGAATGGGAACTGATTCTCCACGGGACACAATTGAACCTCGATTCAGACGGCGACAACCTCAGCGACGCCAATGAAACAGATGTCTACGGCACCGACCCCTACGACATTGACACGGACGATGATGAACTGAACGACGGCCTTGAGGTGCTCGTGTATGGGACAGACCCCCTCTCGGAAGACACCGATATGGACGGTCTTGACGACGGCACAGAAGTGCTCGTGAACGGGACAGACCCCCTTGACAACGACACGGACGACGACCTTCTTTCTGATGGCGATGAAGTGTACATCTATGGCACGAACCCGCTTGTTTTCGACGCTGACGGCGACTCCGATGGGTTCTATTGGTTCCAAGATTGCAACGATTCAAACCCAGATGTCTATCCGAATGCTCTCGAGGTGTTGAATGGCATCGATGACGACTGTAACGGCTCTTGGGACGAAGGTTTCAACCTCACAGATGCCGATTCAGATGGCCTGTATGATTTTGAAGAGTACCATGGCTATGGCACGGATTGGCAAAACAGTGACACCGATGGCGACGGTCTTGAAGACGGTGCAGAAGTGGTAATTTACACGACTGACCCACTTGTCAAAGACAACGATTCGGACATGGACGGGTATTATTGGTTCGAAGACTGCGACGATACCAACGCTTCGATCAACCCCGGCATCGATGAAACATTGGATGGCTTGGACAACAACTGCAACGGAGAAATCGATGAAGACTTCCTCGATACAGACTCGGATTTTGACGGGCTGTTGGATATGGAAGAATACCTGACACACGGCACCGATCCGTTTGATCCAGACACCGACGGTGACGGCTTACTTGACGGAATCGAACTGCTCGCAACCAACACAGATCCATTGTACCCTGACCTCGACCGCGACGGCGACAGTTACCGCTGGTTCAACGACTGCGACGACAACAACAGCCTGATTTCACCGAGCGCAACAGAACGCTGGAACGGCATAGATGACGACTGCGATAACCAGATTGACGAAGACATCGACCGCTCCGCTTACATTTCGGCTTCACCTCAATTTAGAAGCCTTACATTGAACGCTACCAACGACACCCTCCAACTCTCGCTTTCGATTTCCCTTGATAATCAAAGCCTCGATAGGATCGATCCGACCATTCAGTGGTACAGGAACAACACGTTGATTGGGACAGGGCTCACCTTCGAAGAACAAGCCTTTGACTGTACGTTCCCGGCTTCGGAGTTTGGACGATACCTCTGCGACACCAACGGCACGGTTGGTCCAGAGTTCATCACCGCCACACTCATCGATGAGCGTGGACAAATCAGCGTCAGGTGGTCCATCACATACCTCGTTTGGAACCCTCCACCACCAGTGGAGCCTCCGGTGATTGAGGAAGATCAATCCAACGCCACAGAGGTGAGCGATTTGATTTCAACGCTCACTTCCAATACGCTGTTAGTGTTTTCAGGCGTGGTTTTTGTCATAGCATTGCTAGCGTTCATAGGAACGCGTAACTCCGGACCGAAGCAACCCAAAAAGAGCGCCTTCTCATCCCAGCCAACAGCCTACAGTCCCCCCCAATATGCAAACGTACCATCTGCACCTGATTTGTCAAATGCAGGAGCGCCCCCAGCGCCGGATTACAATCAAGACCGCTGGGGTTGAACTTCACTGAGGGGATTGGATAAGACTCCATCCAAGCAGCCGGCCTTCATGTGCATCTGTGATTAAGTTCAGCTGGTTGCTCCAGCCATCGTTTCCATCCCATGTTCGTGACATGTCGATTGAAACAGCTCCGTCAGCATCGCTGGCAAGGTTGCTCAAGATCGAATTGATGTCACCACCTGGTACAACTACCAAGTAACCAACTTGGACGTCATTTTGGTAGGCTCCGTTTGCAGTAAAGAAGAGACCATCGCCACTTAGTTGGTCGAACAGAACATCATTGGCAAGGCGTTGTTCCATGCTAGAAATATTCATTGTTTCAGGGATTGCTTCTCTGTTGAAAGCAACGCTGTCATCAAAGACGCCCTTTTCTGTGAACTCACATGTGCTTTCACTCGGTGTTCCAGTGAGGTTGAACTTGACCCATCCAGCGCTTTCATCAGGGGCGACCCAGGACATGTTCCATTGGCTCCCTTGTTCGGGGTTTTTGGTCGTGGCTCGCCAAATGTATCCATTGTCATCAAGGGCGTTCGCAGCGCCACTTGCCGCTCCCTGGAAATGATCAAAGCACTGGATTGCTTGTTCGAAGGTGTGGGTTCGCATCTCACTTCCATCTGGCATGTGAAGGTCATTTGAACCCCATGCGACAAGTTCGGAATCATCGATTTGCAGTTGATTGGCCTGAGGCCTCGAAGTGTAGGAACGGCCGAGGTCCAACTGCTTTTGTCCCCGAGTGATGGAGGTTCTTTCGAAGACATGATGCAGTTCGAGTTCCCCTTCAGGAAGGACCAAATCATTGAGAATTTGCGAGGTTGCTGAGCAATCTTGTGGATTTAATTGTGAACTTGAGATGACCACATCGACCTTTTGTTTTGCAGCCCAGGGGTTGCCTTCCTCGATCCAGAGTTCCATGGTTGCAGAGCCGAGGCAGTAAGTTCGGATGTCTTGATGGGTTGCGACAACTTTCCACGCGGGGGTGTTGGAAAATTCATCGATGCCAATGACGCGCCATTCCCATCCATTGCCGCTCCCAGTTGCTCCGGCCTCAATCATGCTGTTGCCGAGTAAATCTTCAACTTCGATCGGTTGCAACATCATGGCAAAACCCGGTGCGAGTGATTCCAATCCACCGAGCAGGCCACCAACGCCGTAACTCACCGTCGTGCCCCGGTATTGTCCAATTGGTTCAGGCAAATCCACTTCCCAATCTGCATGGGTTGAAAGTGAGGCTTGTTCCCTTAATTCGGTGTATTGCTTCGTGACAATAGACGCACTGCCGTCAGCGCGAATGAAGGTCGAAGAACATCCATTGAAGGCGTTTGTTAAATGGCGTTGAACGGTGAAACTGTCGAGGGTATTGCTGTTGACGCTTTCCACAGCCAACCATTGACCGCCCATGCCGCCCTTGGCGTTCACGGCACCTAAACGGTCCAACGAACCTTCTGCAAACAGCTGACTGCTGCCGCCTTCGGTGATTGAAAGGGCTCCATCGCCCTCAAACAACAACGAAATTTTACAAATTTCATCGTCGGTATCGAGTTGTTCGAGTGCTAATTCAACAAACCCCTCGGTCGCCAAGAAAGTTCCATCTTTGACCGTGTAGCGCATGTCGTCACCGTAGCGCAATTGGTCGGCAGTGAATGGGTCAAGTTGGTTGTTGATGAAGTAATATCCACCAGCACCCAAGATGATGATGGCCATCAGTGCGGCAGCGACCTGTGGGCGTTTGACGATTTCAACCAAGGTTGCTGGTTTCGCATTTTTGGCCGAAGCCTTGGGCGTTGACACAACCTTTGTCTTGACCACGTCGGGAACCAAATCTGCATCGAGGATTTCTGCCTCAAGAACGCCATCATCCTCTTCTTCAGGTGTTGGGGCTTCCTCGAGCTCTTCTACCGGTTCAACTTCGGGCGTGAGGGTGTCCTCATCTTCCATTGAGAGAACAACTTCTTTCTCCGCTTTTTTGGCAGGTGCCACAGTTTTGATTTCTTTGAGGCCGACTTCGCCACGGGACAAGCCAGATTCCAGCAACCGATCGACCAATAGACTCTTTTTTCCAGAGGCTGACAAATCGTTAATGATGCACAGGGCCTTCAGTTTCGCAACCGTCAAGGTCGATGTGACATCATCGCTCATGCTTGAACCCCAGCCATAGCGTGACGCCTATCCCTTTCAAGGGTGGCGCTCGATGAGCATCCTCAAAGTACGGTTTCTGTACCGCGAACTGGGGGCGTTCATTCTTCATGCGGGGCGTAACTTCCATCTTCATTTTGAACATAGACGGTCTGTTCATACGATCCATCTGCTAATTTAGCAAAGAAGAAACCATTCTCAGTCGGCTCATAGGTCACGCCAGTTTCACCAACCGGGTCAACAGACACTGGTTGCTCCACGGCTGTTTCCTCCACGGCTGTTTCTTCCACCTTGTGTTCTTCTGGTGGTGAGGACGGCGTTGCTGCTTCAGGGGGGCCACTTGGGCCTGATGCCCCTGGTGGGCCAGAGGGGCCAGAAGCACCTGGAGGTCCTGCTGGGCCAGCGGTAATTCGCTCGTTTGAAATCGATGCAAGCACCTTGGTTTCAGTGGTTTCAAGATCGCCTTCAAGAAGTTCCTTGACGGATCCACCGTGCCTTTGCGCTCCAATGAAGGCAAAAGCAGAGAGGCCTAGGCAAATGAGGCCAAGGACTCCGGCAATGACTTGGTTTGGATAGACGGCGCCTTCGATGGCCATGCTCGTGCGGCTGTCTCCAATGTTAGCACCATTGCTATCGACGAATTGAACGATGACGCAATAGTGGCCAGGATCCAGTTTGAAATCAAACGTGTATTCTCCACCCGCCACAGGTGTTTCTTCATGCAATTCGTATTGGTAACTGTGGTCTGCTCCACCTCGGGCAAGTTCAGTCTGGGTGCCCAAGTTCTGTGCGCAGTCTTTCTCTTCTAAGGCATAGGCTGCAAGATGAACATCGAGCGCCGCCGGTGGATTTTGCACCTTTGCGTCGACCGTCAATGGGACATCCATGAAGTCTTCACCTGGCAAGGAAGGCCCCCAGACAAGGCCGATGTCTTTCTCAGCCGAGTTTGTAAATCCATCATAGTTCTCATCAAATGACATTGGGAATAAAGCAAAGCCAAACATCAAAACAGCGATGCCCAGCCATAAAAAAACATTCCAACGTGACTGTTTCAAAGCCTCTTGGCGCTGTTCAAGGGTCATCGCTTCCGCTTGCACATCTTGGTCTACGTCAACAGCGGGCTCGGCCGCAGGGACCTCGACCTGTTCTTCTGACATGAATCGCCCTGTTCCGGGCGAGCACTTGAAAGGCGCGTTCCTTCGTCGGCCGGATATGAGCATGGGTGACGGAGGTCATGACGCCAACGAAGCGTCAGATTCCGGACTCAGGCTGGCGATACTTTCTCGAGGGCCGCGATTGTACAGCACCCGGCGCTTGGTTGAGGAAGCTCGAAAGCGTGGACTGGACCCCTATGTTGCGGACCCGATGAAGTTCTCGTTGTTTGTAGCCGATGGTCGAATTGATGTGTTGCACAACGGTGAACCGTTCAATTTCGACGCCGTCATTCCCCGCATTGGCCACTCGATCACCAAACACGGTGTTGCTGTTTTGCGCCACCTTGAGCAGTTGGGCATTTGGACGGCGAACAGCGGTGGCGGTATTCTACAGAGCCGCGATAAATTGCACGCATCACAAATTCTAGCACGGAACCGACTCCCTGTCCCAAGAACAACCTATATTCGGGACATCATCGATGTTGAAACGGCTGTTGATTTCGTTGGTGGGCTTCCCGTTGTCATCAAGGTCACACAAGGCACACAGGGGCAAGGCGTGTTCTTGCGCCATACACTACGAGAGGCGATCAACCTCGTGCAAGGGCTGCTGCTTACCGGGCGTTCTGTGCTTGTCCAAGAGTACATTGCAGAATCCCATGGCAAAGATGTGCGAGCCTTGGTTGTCGGTGATCGCGTTGTTGCAAGCATGCGCCGCAAAGCACGTGGCCGGGAATTCCGTTCGAATTATCACTTGAATGGGACGGTCGAGAAGGTGGATTTAGCTCCCGATTTTGTCGAAGCAGCGTGCCGAGCAGCCCGTGTTCTCGGCCTCCATATTGCTGGTGTCGATCTGCTTGAATCAGAGGATGGACCGCTGGTGCTTGAGGTCAATTCCTCCCCAGGTCTCGAGGGCATTGAGAAAGCCAGTGGCGTCAACGTCGCCGGCGCAATCATCGATTATGTGATGAGCGAAACTGAATTTTCAGAAGTGGACCTCGACCAATTATTACGAACCGTTCCCGGTGCAGGCGTTCTCTCACTTCAAATTCGAAACCATCCAAACGTGGTCGGGAAACCGCTTGCAAGTTTGTTCAACTCAGAAGCCGAAATACCCGTCTTTGCCCTGTCAAGAGATAACAGCTTGATTTGGAACCCTCCGAATGAAATACAGTTGCGCTGGGATGACATACTGGTTTGCTATGGTGAACTCACAAAACTGAGAGCATCGCTTCGTCAAGCGATCCTCGATGTTTCATCCGATGCACTCAGCATTGACGGGCGCGAAGAGACCAACGCTTGACTCGGCGAAATTGAATCACTATCAAGGCGCTTTTGGCAACCGCAACATCGCGCGGTGGTTTGATATGGGACCATACGTTACTGAAATCGCTCTTCGGAGCACGGGATGCACGCTCGCTTCGGCGAGAGGCGGTGAACGCCAATGGAAAAGCGGAGAACAGAACTGCGGCAACGCAAGGCACTGAGACCAAGCCAATCCAGGCTTGACGCGTCCAGCGTTGATCTCCCTCCTCGTTTGGTTCATCTCGCTGATCTTCCATGGGTGACATGTTACCGTCAAGCCCTGCGTGCTGAAAATAAATCCAAAAACACTCAGAAGTCCTACGCAAGTGGTTTGCGTGCTCTGGTTGAAACCACGCTCCCTGGTGAGCAGGTCCTCGATCAAACGGCTTACGACACCATGAGCGTTACAGAATTGGCTGACCGCATGGAACCGCTGAATGGGCGCCTTGACCGTTGGACCTTCTCCCTTTCCGAACTCAGACCGACGACCTACAATGCTCGCCTCGCAGCAGCAAGACACCTGCTCAAATGGCTTGGCCATCGCTGGCCAGATCATCTCGTTCGAGCTCGAACGGGTCGCCGTCTTCCTCGAACGCTCACTCGCCGAGAGATGTCGATGGTCCTCGAAGCCTCTGCTATCAGTGAAAACCCGGTTGCTTCGATCGTCGTCACAATGATGCTCGATACGGGCCTTCGTGTCAGTGAAGTGTGCAACCTCGACATCAACGACATCGATCTTGAAGATGGTTCAGCAAGGGTGTTTGGGGGCAAGGGCGACAAAGACCGACTGGTTTTGTTCACCCGCCGAACGCTTGAACGAATCCATGCGTGGATCCCAGTTCGGGAAGCTCGCCGCAAAGGCGACGACTACGCTTTCTTGCTTAATTCAGCAGGCCGTCGTCTTCAACCTCGCGGTGTTCAACGTCTTATGGATGACCTCGCCGTTGATGCAGCGCTCCCTAAAGGAAAACTCACACCTCACGTTCTTCGCCACAACTTTGCGACAGGCCTCTTGGAGCGGGGGGCGGATCTTGTGACCATCCAGCGGTTGTTGGGCCACTCCAGCATAGCCACCACTCGCGTCTACCTCGAAATTTCGGATCAAACACTCCGGGAAGTCTACCACCGAGCTCAAGCCACCAGGGAAACACTCGAAGCTGCAGCCGAAGCCAGTGAGAATGTGCACGCTGTCGAAGAGGTCACACCTTCCACAAGTGCTTACGGTGTTGAAGAATCACATTCGCTTTGATGTGCGTTAAAGCACATCAAAGGGACCGAACATCACTTCTTCGGCTTGAACCAAGGCATGTCACGAACGCTTCGTGGAACCTTGAGCGTCGATCCTTTTCGGTCGCTGCTCTTTTTGCTTGGAACGGTTTTGCTGCCAGCGCTCGTCGCCTTTGCAGCAGTTGCTTTTGCAGCAGACTTTGCTTTTGCAGCGGTCTTTTTGGTTGCTGAGGCCGCTTTCTTGGCGGTGGATGTGGCGACAGTTTTTGCTTTGGAAGTTGATTTTACAGCGACCGTCTTTGCCTTTGCAGCGGTCTTCTTGGTTGCTGAGGCCGCTTTCTTAGCGGTTGATTTGGTGGCCGTTGTGGCCTTTTGTGCTGCCTTTGCAGCCGAGCTGACCTTGGTAGCGATGGCAGCGCTCAAACCAGCGTCTTGAAGCTTCTTTGCGCCGGCACCAGCGATCTTACTCACGCTGTCCAATTTAGCAGCAATGAGTTTCTTTGCTGTTGCTGCACCAACACCGGGCAATGCAGTCAATGTTTCAATCTTAGAGGAACCCTTCTTCGCAGCCATTGTCTCACTTACCCGACCATAGGAGGCGACCCACTTCAATTCTTCTCCCACTCCCACTCGACAAAGGGGTCGCATTGATGGGTCGGTCGACCAACCGACCACCATGACAGAGGGGGGTTCAGCCAACATGACGACCCGAATTTTCGCCCAAGTCCTGCGCGCAAGTGCGAGTCATAAAGTGGAACAGGAAAGTCAACTTCTGCGGCCAAAGGGATACACACTGCCAAGCAATGCAGTTTACCTTGGCGATGTGATGACTGCGCTTCTGGCAAACCTGTCCCAACCCGACACCCCTCATTTTCCCCAACCACCTGGGTTTAACGAGCAACGGTGGACCTTGACAACTCAAAGCGGCCCGCTCGGCCTTCGGGTAGAATCTCACGCCTACTGGGGCTTCGGTTTATTCAATTCTGGTTATCTGAACGTCATCGAACTGACTGGACCATACAGCCAACGAATGCGATTAATGTTTGACTTAAAAGCCTCGATAGGGCGGAATCCTTGGGAGTTTCAACACCGCAATGCTGCTCTGAAATGGCTTGCTAAGAACCACCCAACTTCAACCGTTGAGACCAATGAAGCACATTGGCGAGAAAGCTTGTCGGCTGCGCAACGGGAGTTTGAAGCTTCGATCGAAGTGATCGAACAACGTTCCAAAATTGTTGAGAAGCGAATGAATGCTGAGAAAAACAGCCAAGAGTGGGTGTTGGAAAAAGCGCAGGTCGCCTTTACCTCTGCCCAATGTGATCTGGACATCGCCCGCAACGCTCTGGCGGATGAGAACGCTCCGGGATTGGAACGAGCGCTTGCTCGCGTCGAGGCCGCTCTCATTGAAGCAGATCCGGGCACGGGACTTCTGTCCTCAGACTTTGACGCTTCAGCCCCAGAAGAACTGCGGCTGAGAACCAAAGCCAATGAAGCACATGCACCTTCTTTTTCTGACTTGGAAATCGTCGACCTCACCAGCCCGGGTGAGGAAGAAGAGTGATTTTACAGCGGATTTAGTCGCCGCGTTGCGTTGATAAAGGGGAGCCGTCTCGCAGAGATTGATTCACATGGCTTCCAAGAAGAAATCCGACGGCAGTGGAATTCAACAGGCTGCAGGTCTTATTCGATACTTCGATGAGGAATCTGAAGATGCTTGGAAGATTACACCAGGACAGGTTTACTTTGCCTGCATTGGACTTGCACTCTTCTTTTACCTCGTTAACCAAGGCGTCGTCGGCGCCATCATGGGCCTCTTCTGAGCCCCAAAACCGCTTCAGAGCGGTTGAATCATAACGATTCGGTGTTCTTTTATTGCCATGCACTTGGCAACTTTCATTGCAGTTTCCATATCGGTTGTTGCTCCAATGACTTTCTGACCATCCTCTTCGTGAAGAATGAGTTTGTGTGTAAGATTGTGAAGTGTACCTTCTTCGATTCGTTCAAAAACCCAGTGTTCGTTTTCGATTCGAACCATGGCTGGAATTTCGACCAATGGGCCCATGGCCTCACCGATTCGTTCAGTCCGTGTCTTCAGGCCGCGCAGATCCCGCAGTGGACTCCAACTGCGTCGTCGTACGTTCGTTTTGACTCGTTTTTTCTGCTCAACGCCTTCTCTAAATGCTCGTGCCATTATGGGTCCCATCCCGTGAAATCCTGAGATTCCAGTCGGAAGGCTTCCTCAATTGCTAATAAGAAGCGCGACGGCGAACAGGCCCAAGAACCCGTTTTCAAGAGGTCGCGTCATTTGCTATTGGTTTGTGCATCAAGAGCCCAATTGTAGCGATGCACAAAGGAGGGAATGCGAAACAAATCGCCGCCAAAAGAGCATTGCTGGAAAGCAAAGGCAGCATCAGAGCGGCAAGCGTTGTCACAGTCATTGGAGCGATGATGAACCCTCGGGATGGTGACCTGACGTCAGATTCAATCATCCAGGGCACAACCATGGTCCAAGCCAGTCCTAGCCAAACGCCTGGAAGAAGATACACGCCAAGCGGCGTCATGGCCATCACAATCATGGGAGTGAACACGCCCATGGCTCGAAGCCACCATGTTTCCGGGCGTGGTGCAGCATCGAACCCAAGCGTCGGCATCAACTGAACAAGAAGCATCGACCCAACGACGGCTGTGCTCAACCAGAAGCCATACAGATTGGCCCCTGCCGATTTGCTGAAGACAGGTGTCGTTTGGAGCAATGTGCACACGCTCACCACCATGAGGACAGTGACGCATGCGAACGTAGCCAAGAGGGCAAAACTCCGCTGCTCCCCGTGCAAGAGGCGACTCTCGATTTTTCGTGAGGGTTGTAAAACAATCGAGAGCAGGACCGTTGCGTGCAGCACCATCAGCAACACCACGATGTGCGTTGGTGAAGTTGGATCATCAATCCAAGCCTGCCATGCCTCTGGACCGCTCGCAATCCACGCCAGGCAAACCACGATCAGAACAACGCATTTGATCGAGGCTTTTTGTGCTAGGTTCGCAAGATCTACATCGATGGAATACACGCTTGATGCAGCGAATAATTCGCCACCAAACATCACCATGAGGGCGAAGAGCATTGGCAGCATTGCGTTGGAGAGCGATGGCAATCCAGCGATGCTTTGTTCGGGCAAAGGGCTCGAAGCAGTGTAGGCCTGATCGGGAAACAAGACACGTGCAGCAAGAAGCAAGCACAGGGCACAGTACATCATCATGCGTTGACGAACAGCGATTGAAGCATCTTCTCCCAGCGCCTTCACAGCCGGAAGACGGTGGGAACAGACTGCAAATGTAGCTGCGGCAAAGGCAGCAATTTCGATGCCACCTTGGCCGCCGAGCAGGAGGGTGATGCGCTCAAACAACGATGCGCTTTCTGGTAACGATTGAATCACTTCCATGTGAGTGGAATCAGCCAACAGAACCGCCAATGCTCGGTGGAGAAACAGCCAAGCGAGCATGAAGGGGGGCGACCATCGAAGCAGAAGTGAGGGGAGGTCGCCTGAACTGCTTTGAACTTCGGAAGCCTTCTTTTCGATGGAGGCGATGACAATCCAAAGAGTGAGCAGGAGGGCGAGTACGGGGAAAAACCACGGCATGGTGTCTCCCAACATGATTTCGACCACAGGGGTTCACTCCTTGAGCATGGCGGAAGCAAGATAGTGAGGCGGCCGAACCCCGTTGCATGTCGCGGGGTGAATGGCAAGACCAAGACCTGCTCGCTGTGGCACGAGATACGCCTCTGGCAAACCTCGCATTGAACCTTGGATTGGACCTCGATGCTTGGTTGGCTTCAGCGACAGAAAGTCTTCCTGAAACCCTCCGCATCACTCCAAATCGTTATGATCGCTCATGGACGGAAGCAACCCTGCGATCAATCGGCGGCGCTCCGCTCCCTTGGGCGGAAGACGACTTTGCATGGCAGATGCCCTTTGCTCGAGGCCAAGCGCCAGATGCACGAGCAAAACACATCCTGGCGCTCATGCATGAATCTGGCCGCATCACGCGGCAAGAAGCAGCGAGCATGCTTCCTGTCCTCGTTCTCAATCCTTCTTCAGGAGAGTTGGTGCTCGATATGTGCGCAGCGCCCGGTTCCAAAGCGACTCAAATTGCAGAAGCAATTCACCCGGAAGGCGTTGTTGTCGCCAATGAACCAGTCTCGGGACGGGTCAACATGCTTGTGTCCAACCGCGGTCGTTTGGCCATTTCAAACATGCTCATCAACCAACAAGACGGTCGCCATTTGGGGCGAATCCCCCCGCCTGGCTATGATGGAATTGTTGCAGATGTCCCGTGCACAGGTTCGGCAACAACCCGGAAGAACCGCAACGTGTGGTGGAAATGGTCGCCAAAAAATGGACGAAGCCTGTTTAACCTCCAAGTGGAGATTGCCTTCCGAGGTGCGACATTGTTGCGCCCGGACCACAACCTTGTCTATTCGACATGCAGCATGGACCCGTGTGAAAACGAAGCTGTTGTCGCTGAACTTCTAAGGCGAGCTCCATGGCTCGAACTTGTGCCAATCGACCGGGCCAACCTCGAGGGTTTGGTGCTTCACAATGGATTGAGTCAATGGGATATCCTTGACGAAGAAGGCCGACCTTGCGTCGGTCTCAAAGCCCTTGAAGTCCCTTCAATCCACGCCTCTCATTTTGCTCCAAAGCAACGCTGTTCAATGGCCGAGGCCCTCGGTATCGAAGTCGATGAAGCCTTAGAAACCACCATCGAAGCGACGTTGCCCCACTGCCTACGCCTGTACCATCACGACAATGACACGGGTGGATTTTTCGTAGCCCAGTTGAGGCATAAACCCGAATCAACCCCCGGGAACGTCGCTCGAACCTTTGTTCCAAAGCGCTATCAAAATCCTGAATCTGGCTGGGTGCCAATGGTGCTCGATCAACCACGCCCCAACCGCCATTCGATCTACCCCGCTCCGCAGCCGATCGTCGAAGAGGTTCAGGAACGCTACGGGCTCAACGACAGCGATTGGTCATGGTGGCACCGTGGAAAACGTTTGAACATCGCACCGAAATTAGTCGAAGAGCGAATTTTCAGCCGCCAGTGCCCGAACAAAAAAGGAAACTTGTGGCCAGGAGGCACCTTCCATCCGCTGAAACTCATCCACGTCGGTCTGCCAGCATTCACTCAGAAGCGAAAGATCTGGCGTTCACGCCAAGAGTCGGTTCCAGCGTTGCGTCACCTTATCACCGCCTCAACACCCGCCATTTCTCCAGAAACACTCGAACGAATGCTTCGCGGCTGGGCACCGCTCATGGAAGATTACGCAGAAGCCTTTGGATCGATTGAGGAAGAAGGGCCAGTTCTGCTGTCGTGCGCTTTACCATGCGGTGAAGCACTGGTCTCAGGATGGGTTGGAGCCCGTCTCACGCTGATGATCGACCGAGTCGGACGAGATGTCTTACGAATGAAACTCGGTATGCCGACAGAAGCTGACGAGGAAGAATGAGGTTTTGCTATGCGTGGCGTCTTGTTTTTGATCACATTTGTTGCGCTTCTCACCTCATGTGCAGCACCTCTGGCGCTGGCAGCAGAAGATTCACTAAGCACCGTTTCCAAATCGATTCCTGCGCCTGAGGCTCAAAGCCAGATGCTCATTGAATCGTTTTTGCAGGACAACGGCGACGCCCCAATTGGCGCTGATGAAGGCGAAGGTATTCGCTTGTCGTGGTGGTCATGGAGCGATGAAACCGGATCGGATTGGCCAGACGATGATGCCAAAGCTCGCTACGGCCAACTCGGGTTGGTCGGAGAACCAAAAACGGTGTACAATGGGCAGCCAGAGGCGTCCACGGCACGCAGTCTTCAACTCGAACAACCCTTGCTCGACCTTCAAGGCCAGATTGAATTGGTGCGCGACGAATCAGGAGGCATCGGCATTTCGCTGCCCGTTGCATTCACACCCAATGTCAACTTAAGCGACTCAACGGTGTTATCCATTTTCATCAGTGAAGACCGGGCTGTGGATCAGCACGGTCGTGTAGCCCACCACCTTGTTCGAGACATGATGCCTCAAGTTGGGTTTTCAATCCAAGCAAACAACACCACTGAAACAACGTGGACCGTTCCTTCCACGCATCTGCTTGCGGCAGGCATTGATTTCGATGAACAACCCCACGGGTGGCACATCACCCTCGCGTTCTTCGGAGGGGTTGAAGGCGAAGAGGAAGAGCGCTTGATCAGCCTCCATCACACCTCGATGCCAACCTCGTGGGATGGCGTTTCTGCTGGTGATTTCTTCCTTCCGGGCTTTCTTTTGCTGCTTTGTGTGGTCATTGCTTCAGGGGCCGTCATGGGTTCATTCAAGCGGGAAAAAGGCATGCCGAAAATCGATGCACAGTGGACATCTTCTGACCCTCCATTGCTGCAATTTAGGATCCTCGCTGGTAGCCAACAAGTGACGCTCAATGGGTGCGCATGCATCGAGCCATGGGCGATTCGAGGCGGCTTCAAACGGGTCAAGATTTCAGCCGAGCACCATCACGAGTTCACCATTCGTTTCAAACGGGTCGAACCTCAAGATTGCCATCTTTCATTGAATGTGGAAGTGGATGAGTTGGGGTCATGGACGCAGTACCTTCGCCTTCCATCATCCCGCGATGGAGTCCGAAGCGTTGAAGACGATGGGCATGAAGCAACAGTCGGTGATGAAGTATGAACCTCGATGAGACCGACCGAGCCATCCTCGAAGTGTTGCTTGAGGACGCACGCACCAGCCAACGTGCGCTCGCACGAAAAGTTGGCATCGCACAAGGCACCGTTCTCAACCGTCTTCGACGCCTCGAAGAAATGGGTGTCATCAAAGGGTACAGCGTGATGCTGGACCCCGGTGCAGTAGGATGGTCGATGACCATCATGGCTGGTTTACGAATCATGAAGGGTCAGATGATCGATGTCCAGACTCAAATCGCTGCCGACCCGCGCGTCTTTGCCGTTTACGATGTCACTGGCGATTGGGATTCGATGGTGCTGGCGCGCGTTAAGGACCGCGCTGATTTGGATGACTTGACCAAGACGGTGTTCACCCTTGACGGCGTCACTCGTTCCTACACCCACGTCGTTTTGAACACGGTGAAAGAAGACGGACTGCCTCGCCCTGTGCCGGAATGAAGCAGAAGTTCTACTTCGAATTGTGATCATCGTATTCATCGATGAATGGTAGCAATTCATAGGCCATGCTTTTGAGCGATTCAACCACCCTTGTTTCCGGTTTAAGCGACTTCATCAGCACCGTACGAGCCTCTTCGGAGATCTTGACATCCATGCTTTCTAAGCGTCTGCGGAGTTCAGACTGAAGGCGTCCACCCGTGCGGTCCCAATCCATCAATATGCACAGGGACGGGCCGTTGTCAGCGGTGCGGCGAACGCCGTAAGTTTCGTACAAATAGGCGACGAGCCGCTCGATTGGCCAGCCGCGATTCAGCATTTCAATCGGCCCTGAAAAACCAAGCGCTGTGAGTGCCATTTTGTCTCGTTTCCCTTCGACAAGGATTGGCCAATCAAGCGTTCGATTCAACATGCGTGCATTGGCCAACGCTTCACCAGCGAGGCGAAACCGCAAAGCTGCATCGCCCGAACCAAGCGGTGAGCGATGCTTCGAATCTCGGGTCATCGATCCTCCATGGCGTGCTCAAGGGCAGTGAGTATGGTGGCGCATTCGCTGGCCTCAATTCGCACGGTTTTCTTCCTCGATGTAAGTCCATTCGTGATGCTGAGCGACGCCTTTGGCACCTTCAAGGTCCGACTTAGAAAGGCCAAAACCGCTTGGTTTGCCTGACTTTTTTGAGCAGGTTCAACCACCGCTATGCCGAGGCGAGACCGCCAAGGGTTGACTTCGAGCAATCGCTCAGTGTGGGCTCCAGGCTGAACTTCAACCGACAACAAGACCGCTCCGTCAAGCGTTGCTTGGAGGCAGGAATGCGTTGCCATGGCGTTCCATCCGGCCCGCCGTTTATCAACCTGACACGATGAAGTTGGCATCATAAAAGGAACCTAAAAAGCCACAAAAAGGCCCTAAAACGGGGTGGCTGAAACGCGCGACTCAAGCGGTGAAAGACAATGATGACGAAGGTGGGCTCGACAAGGGTTTAAGTCCGGTCCCATCGGCCATGAGTTTGAGGATATACTATGCCTGCTGAAGACACTGTTTTCAACGTCTTGTATGACAAGTTCATGTTTTGGAGTATCGTCGTGGGGATTTTCACCTTCGGCTGGATGTTCATCGCTATGCTGCGCTACCGCGACGGTGTCGAGCCCGTGGAGAACATGGACAAGTACCACATCGAGGTGGGGTCGTTTCCTGTCGACTCTCACAACACAAAACTCGAAGTTTTGTTTTACGTGCTTCCAACCGTCATTGTCGTTTGGTTGACCATGATGGCCCTTGCTTCAAACACAGCGGTCTGGAGCGTCGATGAAAATGAACCAACCTACAACATCGACATCGTAGGCAAGCAGTGGTTCTGGGAATTCCATTACACAGAAGCCTTGACGTGGGAAGATCCGGGAACGGGCATCGACGTTGACTGGCAAGGCAACATGCTCATGGTCCATGCGCAAAACACCACTGGGGTCAATGTCACGGTGGCGATTGACGGCGTGGAAACCGATTACCAACTCAACGCTTCAACGGGCATGTTTGCCCTTTCAGGCGTCATGTTTGACGTGGAACTTCATTCGAAGGTCACCGTCGTTGATGCTGATGAAAACCTGCTCCACACATGGGAACACCTGCCAGTTGGAACAATCCTCTCAAGCGCCGGCGGTCAACACCTGATTTTGCCCTGTGACAAGATCAGCATCCTTTCCCTTCACTCCCGCCCATCCGATGCTTCGAACCCGAACTACGTCGGTGTCCAGCACTCCTTCTGGCTCCCTGAATGGGGCGTCAAAGAAGACTTGGTCCCTGGACTTGAAGCTGGTACAGTGATGTACGCTCAACCTGATGACTTGGGCACCTTCCCAATCCGATGTGCCGAATACTGTGGCATGGATCACTCCAAGATGCAAGGGAACGTCGACATCGTCGCAACTGAAGGCGAGACATGTGAAAAAGACACCGGGGTCAAGAAGCAATCCTCCCAAGACGGAGAAGCAGCAAACGGAGGTGGGTATTGATGCGAACACGTGCACTCACACTCGTCGCCCTCATGCTCCTCATGCTTGCAGCCGCACCTCAATTTGAGGCAATGCCCACAGGTATTGGCTCAGCAGGTGACAACGGATGTACATGCCACGGTGGCGCATCAGCGGACACCTCGGTCATTGTCGAAGGACTCCCTGACAGTTTCAACGCCAGCGAGACCTACCCGTTCACCGTGACCGTCGTCAATGACGTCATGGAACTTCACAATGGTGGCAGCACCGAAGGAGCAGATCCGTGGAACGGTCACGCAGGCGGATTCCGAATCCTCACAACCTCAGGCATGGTCTCAACGGTCAATGAATCGTTAAGCCATGACATGGACGGCGGACTTACCCATACGGCTGATGCCAACGGTGTTCGCACCTGGGACTTTGAATGGGTCGCTCCAGGCGATGACGGCAAGGTCGTCGAAATCACCGTGTACGGCAACGCAGTCAACGGCGGCGCTGGACCTGGTGGCGATTACTGGAACCAAGCAGACTTTTTCATTCCCGGTGCCAACGCTGGTGATATTGCACCAAGCGCTCGTGCTCTTGTTGTGCTGATTACCGCAATTGGCCTTGCTCTGGGCCTTGTTTTGCTCGGCGTTTTGTATGTGTTTTACGCACGCTCCCCGTCCACGTTCACCATCGAGCATTTCTGGTCGTACCTCAAGCCATGGCTCACCACCACCGATCACAAGCAAGTTGGTATTCTCTACTTCTTGTATGGATTCACCTTCTTCTTGGTTGGTGGCGTGCTCGCCTTGCTGTTCCGTATCCAGCTGGCGCTGCCTGAGAACACCTTCCTCACCGAAACAGAATACAACTCCTTCTTCACCCTGCACGGCACAACCATGATTTTCTTGGCAGCCATGCCAATGATTGCTGGTTTCATGAACTATGTTCTTCCGCTCCAAATCGGTGCGAAGGATCTGGCATTCCCCCGCATCAACGCAATGGGTCTGTGGCTTCTTGTCTTCTCGAGCCCTCTGATCTACGCTGGAATCTGGTCTGGTGAGGGTGCTGACATCACATGGGTGATGTACCCTCCTTACTCCTCACTGACCGAATCAAACCTCGGTGCTGAACTGGCTCAATACGGTTCAAACATCGGTACAACAGCGTTCATCTCTGGAATCCTGATGCTCGGCGCCTCCTCGACGCTTGGTGGTGTCAACTTCATCACCACCGTGTTCACAATGCGCGCCCCAGGTGTCGGCTTCATGAAGATGCCATTGTTCGCTTGGTCTGTCTTCGTCAGCGTCTTCATGCTCTACATGTCGCTGCCTGCCTTCATCATCGGTGTTGCTTTCTTGCTCTTCGACCACACGCTTGGAACCGTGTTCTTCACCGCAGGTGGGGACAGTTTACTGTTCCAACACCTGTTCTGGTTCTTCGGCCATCCTGAAGTCTACGTCGTCGTTGTGCCAGCGTTCGGTATCGTTTCAGAAGTGCTTGCAACCAGCGCCCGAAGATCGATCTTTGGTTACAAGTCAATGGTCTTCGCAATGGCTGGAATCGGTGTTGTTGGCTTCATCGTTTGGGGCCACCACATGCTGACTTCTGGAATGGATCCATTCTGGCGAGCAGCGTTCATGATCACCACGATGGCTGTTGCGATTCCGACAGGAGCAAAGGTGTTCAACTGGTTGGCAACCATCTGGGGCGGTAGCCTCGTCATGCGAACCCACACCCTGTGGTCGCTTGGGTTCCTTGTCACCTTCACCCTTGGTGGCATCTCTGGTATGTTCTTCCCAGTGGCAGGTCTCGACGTCCACTTCCACGATTCATACTTCGTTGTCGCTCACTTCCACTATGTGTTCATCGGCGGTACTGTCTTCGCATTGTTCTCCGGTGTCTACTACTGGTACCCCAAGGCAACAGGTCGAAAGCTCAACGAAACGCTTGGACTCTGGCACTTCTTGATTGGCTTTGCTTCCTACAACGCAACCTTCTGGCCCATGCACGCTCTTGGGATCATGGGTATGCCTCGCCGAACCCACAGTTACACGACTGAAAGCGGATTTGCCGAGTACAACATGGCCATCAGCACATTCTCCTTCATCTTTGGATTAAGCCAACTCCTGTTGGTTTGGAACATCATCCGTTCCAACCGCCACGGAGAACCTGCAGGAAACGATCCATGGGGCGGCTGGTCCCTTGAATGGATGACCACATCGCCACCTCCAACACCTTCCTTCCATGACATCCCAACACAGGGAGACATGAACGAACTCTATGGCCACCACGGCACAGGCCAAAAGAAGGAAAGCCCGCTGAAGAAGTTGGCAACACCACTTGCAAAGGGGGTCGAAGAATGAGCGGACATGGAAATGACGTTGCGAACAGTATCTGGCTGCGTGCAGTCATGATGGCTGGAATAATCCTCACCGTTGGTGTGATTGGATTTGCTGTGCTTGGTGTTGCAATTGCAGGCCAAAAGCATCACACATGGGAAGAAGAACACCATCACTACGAAGATGCCAAAGAAGAATGGCAGACTGCAGTCGCAAACACAGATATCTCTGGCGACGATCACTCTGCAGAACTCTACATCGCAAAGGAAGAGGCGCACAACACCGAAGTTGCAGCTCACCTTTCCTACCTGACCTACCGTGTTGCGGGCATGACCATGCTGTTCCTCACCATCGCTTACACGTCCTTCATCGGTCTAGGTGGGTTCTTGAACGCAAGCAAACCAAAGGCAGGCGATCACGGTGACGATCACGGTGATGGCTATGGCGACGATCACCACGGCTCAGCCTCCCCGATCATCTTCGCGTTTGGTATCATGGTGTTCTTGACCGGTTTACCCGATTTCATCATCGCTTGCAAGGCCTTGCTCGATGAAACCGTCGCAGCAGAATTGGGCATGCTTGGCGTCAGCGTCTCAGGATTGCTGATCATCGTTGTCGCAGTGTCCAACTGGTGGTTCGAAGACCTGCCGTTTATTGGCCACGGTGAACAAATTGCGACCTCGTATCCGTTCGAAGGTGACCACATCCGTAAGGTGGGTCTCTGGGTGTTCATCATGTCTGAAATCATGGTGTTCGCAACCTTCTTTTCTTCCTACCTGAGAATGCGCACTGAATGGTGCACAAAGTGGGCTTTCGAAAGCAGCGATGGCGGCTTTGAAGGCTGTGCTTCCCAAGACGATTGGGTCCTCACAGCATCGGATTACCTTCGACCAGGCGGTGCTAAACTCGATGGCCTTGGAGAATCCGTTGGTGACTTCTGGACGCTTTTACCTGGTGGAATCAACACCTTTGCCCTGATCATTTCCTCTTACACCATCGTCTTGGCGCTCAAGACGGCGAAGAACACGCATTGGGAACCATCGAACGGCATCATGGGCAAATTGATGCCATCAAAGAAAGTAGCGATTCGGAACTACCTCATCGCAACATTGCTTCTTGGTTCCCTGTTCATCATCCTCAAGCTTGTTGAATGGAGCCACCTGGTTGCAGAAGGCTTCACCATCGGTACAGTGCAAGGTTCCATCTTCTACATCGCCACAGGCGCTCACGGTCTTCACGTGTTCGTTGGCTTGATCATCATGCTCTATCTCGTGTTCAAGGCCAATACAATTGGCTTTGATGAGAAGAATGCACAGGGCATCGAGTACTTTGGTCTGTACTGGCACTTTGTTGACCTTGCTTGGGTGGTTATTTTCCCAGCGTTCTATTTGTATTGAGGTGAGATGATGAGTGAACATGCAGAATTTATGGGCAAAGACGTCTACTTTTGGAACTTCATCGTTTTGATGTTTTTCACGCTGTTTGAAGTGGGTGCTGTTTTCTTCGAGCAGATCCCAAAGAACGCAGTATGGGGCATTCTCATCGTTGTCGGTCTCATCAAAGGCTTCGGTATCGCAGCCTTCTTTATGCACTTGCGCGATGAACACAAGTGGTTCAACATCACGTTCATGTTCCCTTGGATCTTCGTAGCATTGATGATTTGGGGCATTGGGCTATCAAACCCTGAAGGTGTTTCAGGACTTCCAAGCTGGTGCACACCAGATTGGACTTACGCCACCGAACGTTGAACCGAGTAGGATAACATTCAAACCCCTCGCCCGAGGGGATAGAACCATGATGCTCCGTCGTACATTGACACTGGCCATTTGTTTGGCTTTGCTTGTAGCCGCAACCCCGACCGCTTCTGCGTACAAAGGCTTCCAACTCTCTCGAAACGACGTGCTTGATTTCACCCTCACCGATCAGAACAGTGAAAACTTCACATTCTCAACCCTCGATAAGGAAGTCACTGTTGTCTCCTTCATGTTCACCGCATGTGCTGACGTATGCCCAGTGATCACCCAATCCCTTCGCCTCGTACAGGAGGGCCTGTCGGATGAAGATGCAGACCGAGTCGGTTTCGTCTCAATCTCCGTTGATCCCGAACGGGACACTCCAGAAGTTCTGTCAGAATACGTGGAACTGCATGGTGCTTCATGGCCACATCTCACCGGCGACATGGATGTGCTTGCTGATGTGTATGGGAACTTCGGGATTTTGGTCGACCAACAGGTCATCGAAGCTCACTCAGAAGCAAATGATGACCCAACCGTCACCTACGTCGACCCGTCAGGAAACGCAACTGAACTCATGTTCAAGCCAACAGGGTGGGGATTGCACGAAGCGATAACCTATGATGCAAACTGGACCATCAACGCTTCACAAAGCGCCTATGGCCACTACATCACTTCCATCGAGGGCGTCGAAGCACCTTCTGATTCTTCGTGGTGGTGGAGCCTTCTGGTCCACAATGAATCTTCGATGGCATGGGAAGCATCCGATGTTGGCATCGACTCAATCGATGCGCTTGACAATGACCAACTGGTTTGGGCCGCATCGAACGCTAACCTTTCGCACCTCGCTGCACCTCACCCAGAAGCTCCGAGCATGCAGATCCTCTTCCCCGACAACACCACTGCCAACCACAGCCTCGAAGCCATGAATGGATGGCACCTTTCGGCTGGGGCCTTTGCTGGTGCAGGTCTCAACACCTCGATGCCCTCCAGCCAATACGGCCACTACATGGAGTCCATCGACAACATCTCTGGACCATCTGATTATTCGTGGTGGTGGAGCCTCTCCAACTGGAACGAAACGAACGCATCTTGGGAATCTTCTTCCGTCGGAATGGACAGTTTGCTTGATCCGACCTACATCGCATGGGCTCCAAATTCGACCAATCTTTCTGAGATTCCTCCTCCAAGCGCAACCTTGCGCGAAGAAGTTGCAGTCGGCGTCTGTGGTGGATACGGCTTCGAAATGGGCTCTGGCGATTCAAAGCATTGCATGTGCGATGACGGCTACGAATGGTCAGGTGAAGACCGCTTGACCTGCACCCCAAGCGATGGTACGTTGATCGATTACGCCGTTGGCCATTCCACGATCACCTACATCCTCGTTGGCATGAGCCCCACCGTGGCTTGGACTGGCGATTCGTGGCGAGCTGAGGATTTCCTCCTCGATGTTGAAACAGCGCTTGGTGGCGAACCTGGACCTGAAGGAACAGACAGCGTGCCTGGCCTCACCTTCGGTATCGCTATGTCCGCCCTTGGCCTTGCAGCCGTGGCCGTCACACCTCGCCGTGAACACGACGAGTGATTTTCACAAGCCTCCTCAGCCGAAAACGGTATGATGGAGTGATGCACGGCTTGGTTTGTTGCAGAGATCGCATAGCCCGGTATTGCGGTGGACTTGAAATCCACTGTCTTCTAGACACGGGGGTTCGAATCCCTCTCTCTGCGCTTTTTTTCCACCCGTACGGTGGATTCGTTTCGCCTAAAATGAGGGAAGAGTTCTCAAACTAAAGCACCCCTTAGGCAAATATGCGCCGAGGTGCTTTCGCCGTCTCCCTCTTGGGTCTCATGCTGCTTGCGGGTTGCTTTGGCCCCTCAACTGCCTCGTGGGGCACTGGTGACGGTGCTGTCGAAGTCGACTTTGATCGCGCTTCAACGAGTTTTACCAGCACCCTTGGTCCAGAGTCATCCAGCATGGACGATCTCCAAGCAGTTGGGTGCTCACCGGGTGAAGAAGACCTTGGAACCAACAAGACGATGCCTGTCAAATTCACCGGGTTCCTCGCTGCAAGCCAAATGTACGCCTCTCACACCGACCAAGTCAAGGGCATCGGCCTCAGTGTGACCACGGGCGTCGCAATCCATTCCATGTCCTTCAGTCAAGCAGCCGAGACCATCGAAGGCGAAGGCGCTCGCGTCGACCTCAAGGATTGGAACGACCCACTCAACCCACAAACGGGTGCAGGTTCTGTTGATTTGGACGAAATCGATGTCGATGAAGACACCCGCTGGTACATCCTTGCCTTGATCCCAACCACCGAACACATCCAAGACGGCATGCTTTCGCTCGGTGAATGGCATCAACCTGTGACCATTCAAGGCTACTTGGTTTCAAGCAACGCAAGCAACGCCTACGGCTATCACTCCATTCAAACAGTCAGCGATGACTGCACACTTGATGTTGGAAACCAAAACCGTGAGCAATTGTTTGTCATGGTCACCGGTATCAAACTTGACGGAGCAAGCGTCACTTCAAACGGAGAAGCGGACGATGAATGGGTGCACGGTGATGTGCCAATCCTCGGCCGTACCGGCTTTGTGATGATGTTCTTCGTTGTCGGTCTTGGTGGCGCAGTTGGCGCATTTATCCTGTCGAAGATGTTCGTCATGAAAGGGGCTCAAAACACCATGCAGATCCTTCTCGGTAAAGCAGGAGTGGCCCAGGTCAAGAAAGTCAAGCAAGACGTCAAGAAAGCCAGAGCCACAGGCATGGTTTCGCCCAAAGAGCGTCAGGCAGAACAACGCTCACAAGCTCGTAAAGAGCTGCCTAAAGTCGAGAAAAAGTCAAAGGAGAGCGGCCTTGCAGGATTTGATTTGGACAGTATTTTGTCAAACGATGATTCCGACTCATCTCCAGTGGCGTCCTCCAGCGGCGGGTCATCAGTTGTCGTAACGGCGGCTGCAAAGGAGATGGTGGACATCGTCAGCCACCAATCCTCTTCGGTTCCATCAGTGAACGCACCGACCACAGCAAGCAATGTGTTCGTTGCACCAGCACGTTCCAGCAGCGCTCCAACCAGCGTCGTCTCAACACAACCTGATCCCGAACCCCGCGGTCACTTCACCAGCGTTGCCCCTTCGAGGACCTCAGCACCGGAGCCTAAGCCGGCAACCAAGAAGAAAGCTGTTCGAAAGCGCAAAGCAGCCGTTGCAGAACCTGCAGCGGAAGAGCCAGTGGCTCACGAAGAACCAGCACCAACGCCATCAAAGAAGGCGACCTTCGAAGAAGAGGAAGATTTCTCAGACTTCTCATTCTGAGCCAGGCACACACACTCGGATTGCTCCCGGGAGGACCTTCATCGAGAGGGGTGTTGATCCAATGTTCTCTCCGTCGATGTTGATCGCAGTTGGCTCAGGCGTTTCAATCGACAGTGTGGTAAAGCGATGATAATCCACTTGCGGATGGAACACGTGGCGCCCTTCTGCTTTTAGCATGCTAAACGCCTTGAGTACATCTCGACGGGTCATCTTCTTGAGAATGCCAATGTCCATGATGCCATCATCGAGGGAAGCTCCAGGGGCTAGGGGCAGCATGGACCCCCCAGTTTGGCTGTTCTGAATCAAAAAGAGTGTGTAATTATCTTGCATTTTCACACCATCAACGCACAAGGTGGCTTGCCGTCGGTTGTTGGCCATGATGGCCATCAGAATGCCAACATCGTATCGAATCGGGCCCATCCAGCGCATTTTTTCTGCTTTGATGGTTGAGTCGACACCGAGGCCCCACGTGACAAGATTGTGGCTGTAACGGGTTGTGGTGCCTTCAACAGCCCCTGGCAAGCCGTTGCCCATCTCGACCTTCGCCAAATCGAGCGCTTGATGACGTCCTTGCAAAATGTGATTGACGGCCTCTTCGGTTGTACCAATTGCTAAGTCGGCGGCCATGGAATTTCCAGTGCCGGCGGGGATCAATCCAAACAATTCATCTTTTTCCGAGGTTGCTTGCATGCGCCCCGTGATCACTTCAGATAGACTCCCATCGCCACCAACAACAGCAAAAACATCACTGGCCTTGGCTTTAATTTCGGATGCGATTTTAATCAGGTGGCCGCTGTATTCAGAAAAGTGAATGTTCACTTCGACCCCTTGGGCTTCAAACAGGGATTTGGCTACCTCTCCAGTTTTGCGTCCCTTTTTCTTTCCAGAATAAGGATTTACCAGCATGTGAACACGCTTCGTCGCTTTTCCTTTTTTGGATTTTTGAGTGAAAACTGGTGCGTAAAGAGGCTTATGCGCCCCTTTCTTCATCTTTGTCGATTGATCTGGCTGGAAGTCGAGAGGCGTGGGGCGCTCAGCGTTCTCATCGGAGGACATGTATTGTACAGAACGAACAAGCGTTTGAAACCTTCTCCGATGAACACCACATACTGCTAAATTTAAAGTGGGTGGGATTTGATTCATAATGCATAAATAGAATTCTTAAATCATCACAACGGCGCAGTAGCCTGTTCAACCACAAAGGGTCATCGGAAGTATGCAAGATGTCTTGAACCCCAGCCGTGTGGACAGAGCATGGCCACAGTGTGGAGCGACGAGGAACAGGGGTTCATGCAACGAGCCCTGGACGTTGCTGAACGGGGCAGGGGCCGAGTGAGCCCGAACCCGCTTGTTGGTTGTGTTCTGGTCAAAGACAGAAACGTCATCGCAGAGGGTTGGCATGACCACCTCGGCGGTTTGCATGCCGAACAGATGGCCATTCACGATGCGGAAAAGAACGGTTTCTCATCCAACGGCGCAACCGCTTACGTCACGCTCGAGCCTTGCAATCACTTTGGACGAACCCCACCATGCACTGAGGCACTGATGTGGGCCGGGATCAAAGAAGTGATCGTTGCTCACCTCGATCCAAACCCAACCGTACGTGGTTCGGGGATACAGGTGCTTGAGCGAGCTGGCATCAAGGTCCGCCAAGGCCTGCTTGAAGCTGAGGCTGGAGCGCAGATGCGGGCGTTCATGCACTGGTGTGCCAACCGCCGTCCAATGATCACGGTGAAACTTGCAGTCGATCGAAACGGCTCGGTTGACGATCGCTCTGGAACTTCACAACGCTTCACTTCAGAAGCATGCCTCGACGAGGTCCACCAACTTCGCATGGAATGCGACGCGGTTTTGGTTGGCGCTGAAACCGTTGTACGAGACAACCCCTCTCTCACGGTTCGACGGATTGACGTCGAGCGCCAACCGTTGCGAATCATCCTCGACCCGAACGACCGAATCCCAAGCGAGTCAACCTTGCTTAACGACGGGGAGGAAACCCTCCACATCACCTCGACCTTCAGAGGGCTTGGGCCCTTGCTCAATCAACTGGGCGACCGGGACATACAACGCGTGCTTGTCGAAGGCGGCCCGGCAACGATTCATGCCTTCCTTGAAGACGGTCTTGTCGACGAGTTTTTCTTGGTTCAAAGCGAGGTTGAACATGTTCAACCCGTGAGTGCGAACATCGACGATGCCCTGCTTACAGCAGCGGGATTGCAACGGTTTGACGACGAGCAATGGGGCGATGAAATCGTCCAACATTGGTCGCGCTGATTACACGGTGCGTTGCGAACACACTGTGGGTGCTGGTGGGCGATGCAGGATTCGAACCCGCGTCGTCGGGTTCGAAGCCCGACAGGATATCCAGGCTACCCTAATCGCCCGCAATCCACCCGAGTTGGCCATCCTTCTTGAATAAGGCGGGTCGTTTACAACGGACATGGCGCGCTCCCTTCCGTGCATACCAACGGGCTGTTCTGCGTGTTGCAGGGAGACCACGATGCCCCTTACGAAGGCAGAAGGAGCCCTTCTTTCGAGGCGGACTGGCATGGAGGTCGACACCTTCACATGGAAAAACAACGGTGTGCTTACTTTGTTGAACGATGAAACCACGCGTGCATGTGTGTTTCTTCTGACCTCCTCTTCGGATGTCAATGCAGAAGGTATGTGCTCTGTTTACGAAGTACGCCCTCGGGGTTGCAGAACCTATCCGAACGTGCTCAACGATAAGGACGAAGCCATTTTGGATGAGGGCTGCCCTCATCGTTCCCAATTTCCTGAACCAACAGAAGAAGATGCGATCACGTTGCTCAATCTTGAGGAACAACTGTTGCGTGAAGTATGAGTCGCCCTAAACTGGCGTGCACGTGCTCAATCCATCGGCCTTGAATGCTCCAGCCCGAAAGGCTGAGCGCTTGTTCAACCTCTGACCATTCACCGTGCAAGAGGTCGACCACTTCCTCATCGTGAAGCGGTGCATCGGGATGTTCTCCCATGGGGTGAATCGGGAGGATCAAGACCAGCCCGGCGTTGCTGTGGGCGACTTCCTGAGCGCTGATAAGCACGCTTTCCAACAGCTTCATCGGCGCCAAAGAACCCTGTGAATTCCGTCCATAAGGCGGGTCGAGAACGAACCCTGAAACCGGGCCACATCCTTGTGGTAAGGCGGTGCTCAAGTTCGTCGAATCACCCTGGCACACCGTGGCCATGTGGTCAGAATGCCCTTTGAGGGCCCAAGCCAAGTTTTCTTGCGTGCCCTGAACCATCACCTCATCCAGATCAAGACCCACGACCGTGCGTCCAGACAGCGCCGCTTCAATCAGAAAACCACCAGTGCCCGTCATCATGTCAAGTGTGGTTCCGGTGTGAACCGGGCCCGAGGCGATGTTGACCGCCAAACGAGCAAGACGTGGATCGAGGCTGACGGGTTTGAAGAACGGGCGTTCAGCAGCCCTCCGAGTTGCAATTCCGTCGGATTCATCACCGAACCCAACCATCCAACCACACGCGATGGTGTTCGAACTGGCGTCGATGACAACGCCAAAGCGATGGTCAGGGGCATCGAGATCGATGGCATAGCCAGCATCGCTCAAGCGCCCGCCGATGCGTTGCGCCAATTGACTTGGACCGACACCCTCGATTCGCCCTTCATGACGCCAAGCGCGTACAGCAACGGTGCCGTTTTGCGGATGGGCCTGAACATGTTCAATGACCGCTGCGATGAACGCATCCATCGACTCTGGACCTTGATGCGCCCATACAAGAGCGTTGCAGAGAATGGCTTGGCACCCACTTGAAACAGCCACTGCTTGGCTAAGGACGCCTTCGGTAACATCGCCATCGAGGCACATCAGGCGCCGCCCTTCGAGTCGCTCGGTTTCAAGATCCGGCAGCAATGAAGCAAGTTCAGCACGAGCAAGCGCAGGGTGCCATCCCCGCAAACACGCCACATGCCTCGCCATGACTGGCGCTTGCGCCCCGACTTCTTGACGGGTTCGCATGCGAACAACAACATACCCGTACCCAATGTGAAATTCATGGGCTGCAACCTTCGAGACATCACAGCACCAGAGACCATCGATCTGAACAGTCTTGCTGGAAAGCGCGTCGGCGTTGACGCCTTCTTGACCGCCTTCCAATTCCTCACCACGATGCGCGACCGATCACCACAAGGTGACGGTGGGCCATTGCGGGCAGAAAACGGCAAAGTTGTGTCCCATCTCATGGGCTTCCTCAACCGAACCACAACCCTTCTTGCCGCTGGTATCAAACCAGTTTACGTGTTTGACGGAACCGCTCCAGAACTGAAAGCAGACGAACTCGCTCAACGCCGTGCACGACGCGTCGAAGCCGAACGCATCCACAAAGAAGCACTTGCTGTGGGGGATTTCCCGCTCGCACAAAAGATGGCTCAACGCATCATGCACTATTCTCCAGAGATGGTTGCTGAAACCAAACAACTGCTTGATTTGCTTGGCGTACCTTGGGTTGAGGCCAAGGCAGAAGGCGAAGGCCAAGCTGCTGTGATGGCAGCAAAAGGTCAACTCGATGTGGTGGCAACCCAAGACTGGGACGCTCTGCTGTACGGAACACCGTTCTTGGTTCGCAACTTGATGACCCATGGATCAAAACAACACGGTCGCGTTGTTCAAGCCCAGAAGATCCTGTTGGAGGAAGTGCTTGTTGAGAACGAATTGAGCCGAGAACAACTGATCGATTTGGCCATCATGATCGGCACAGATTTTCATCCGGGCATCAAAGGCATTGGTCCTAAAACCGGCATGAAGTTGATCAAAACCCACGGCACCATCGAGGCTATTTGCGAAGCCAAGGAAAAGGAAGTGCCCGAGCGCCTTGATGAAATCCGTTCGATTTTCCACGACCACCCAGCCCACGAGGTTGCCGATGCCGATCTGGAACCTGGCACAGTCGACACCAAAGGACTGATACAATTTTTACAAGTCGAACGTCAATTCAGCCAACGCCGAATGGACAATGCCTTTGACAAATTAAGGGAAGTTGGCCTTATTCGAGAAGGCGGTCAGACATCGTTGTTTTCGTTCTGAGTGGTCATAAACCGCAACGGGCTTGCCAGGACATCAACACCCATGTGTTGTGTGATGGCTCCACGAGCCACGCTTTGAGGATCGGCTAAGGCTTCCAATACGGTGTTCACAGGAGCGCATGGCACACCATCGAGCATGCGCTCTAATGCTTCGCGGGGGTGCTGCTGGATTGCTTTTGCCACACAGGATTCAACGCCATTCCGGTCAAGCACGCGTCCCTTGTTGGTGGCCCACTCGGGGTGAGTTGCCGCTTCATTGAGCTCAAGTCGCTCCACCACAGTGGCCCATTGTGGATCCGAACCAACACCGAGCACAAACCAGCCATCTTGTGCTTCAAACGCACGGTACGGTACGAGGTTTGGATGTGCTGAACCCATGGCGACGGGATTGGTTCCACTCGCCATGGCGTTGTGGGCTTGATTGACAAGCGCAGCAATGGCACAATCCCACAGTGAAAGATCAATTCGCATCACTTCACCGGTTCGTTCTTTCTTGAACAGCGCAGCGAGGATAGCGTTGCTAGCGTTGAGTCCAGTGATCACGTCAATCCAAGCGACGCCAACCTTCACCGGTGCGCCTTGCGCCTCTCCAGTGATGCTCATGATGCCTGAACGGGCTTGCAAAGCCACATCGTAGCCGGGTTCATCTCGGCGGGGCCCAGTGGCACCGTAGGCGGAAATCGAGCACACGATGACGTGGGCAGGCATTGGTCCAAGCAACCGTTCAAGCGTACCGGGCTTGAAATTTTCAACCACCACATCAGCGGTTTCAATCATCGCTCGCACCGAGGCAGCATCCTGTTTGAGGTCGAAGTTGACAATTGTCTTGTTGCGGTTGCATGACAAGAAGTACGCAGCGATTTCTTTTCCATCGAATCCCTTGGTAAAAGGCGGTCCCCATCGGCGCGTGTCATCGCCCCACGGAGCCTCGATTTTGATCACTTCAGCACCAAGGTCTGCCAGCATTTGCGTGGCGTATGGTCCGGCTAAGATCCTCGAGACGTCGACGACTTTGACACCCTGCAATATTCCGCTCATGTTGGGGCCAAGTGTCCGAAAGGGTTGAACCTCACCCCCATAACCACGCCCCATGGTGCTGTTTGATTTCGATGACGACCGCACCTGGAAACGGTTGCTCATCCTCGGGCTTGTTCTGAACCTGCTCGTTTGCTTCACAAGCGACCTGGGGTACGACACCCATGTGAAAATGGCCGTTGATGAATCAGGCGGTCTTCCATGGGGCGATGTGCGACCTGAAGTGGCAGGTTTCAGCGATCCAACCGATGCTGGTGAGCGGTTTGTCCTGCCCGTGTATTCGGGTTCTGAAGCCTCGATCAAAGCCACGGCCCTCGTTGTCTTTTTCGGACTGATCGGCTATGTTCACCGCACGATTGGTGTTCGGTCCGCTGCAGTGCTGTCGCTTTCCCCCGCCCTCATCTTTTCAGTCGGACGGGGCTATGAAGAAGTGTACTTTGCTTTGCTGTTCGCTCTTGCCTTCGGTCTGTTCTGTGGCCTCTGGTCTCAGCGAATGCGTGTGCTCCAGGGGCTGATTGGTGGATGGATGCTGATGTGCATCCCCTATGCCAAAGGCATGGCAGACCCGTCAACCGTTGGCCTCATCGGGTGCCTTTTGGGTGCCATTGCTGCAGCATGGTATTCAGCACAAAATCACAATGATCCTCGCCTAGCATGGACCAGAAAACCGTTGACGTCTGCTGGTGTGGCATTGAGTGTTACAGCGTTGTTCATGCTTTTGGTTGGTGGCTTCGAAGCCTCGCCAACCCTTGGCATCATGGCAGACTACCCGTTGAGGTATGCTTCAGCTGTGGGTTTTGCCGTGTTCGATGGCATTGTTGTCTTCATGCTGTTCGGTATGGTGCTGTGGCCTCTGGTTCGCCCAGCGCTTCACGCTCTCAAAGAGGTAAACGATCCAAAGATGGCCACGATGGCCGCCATGATTTCTGCTGCCATGGTCGCTTTGGTGTTCTACATTGCAGCACTTTGGACCTTTGAATCGGTGCTTTGGGGCTCCTCATGGCCAGGTGTGATCTGGACGATGGGGAACAACGGCCGATATGTGACGCTGTTGTTCATTCCTTGTGTGATGCTGCTGAAGCAGTTGAAGATCGAAGCAAACGCCCCTTCCCTTGACGCACCACAAGGTCTGGCAAAAGCAATCGCTGTCACCCTTCTGGTGCTTCTTCCAGTGACCTTGCTGGCGAGCATCCACGGTCAAACAACATGGACCGATGATGCTGCTGAAGCAATGCCTCTCGAGCAGGGCGATCACTTCCTCTTTGTTTCAGAAGCGACGCTTGGAATGCATTGGTTCTACACCTTCTACGAACCGCTTGATGCTGAAGCCAACAACATAACGGGTCATTGGCGGTCGATGGACGTCAACTGGGTTGACGACTTGGAGCAGAACCTTTCTCAAGTGAACGTGATCGTACTTTCGCCGGATGTTGACAACGTTCCCACTGGATGGGTTGTTGAATCAAGCGGAGAAGCAGATCTTCTCAACGGTGGGGGCGAGTGGCGCGTTTTAATGCGCCCCTAACCTCACTCGTTCTTGTCAGCTTGGACTTGTGCGCGCACGTCTTGTGCAGCGGACTTTGCAGTTTGCATAGCCTTGCGGACACGGGTGCCAGCAGCGGCGTTACCCTTGTCGTGCTTTACAGCATCAGCAAGAGCAGCAGTCAAATCATCAATCATCGTTTGTACCATAGCCTGAACGGACATATCTCCCGCCCTTTCGTTTCGGTCTTTATCTCTTATGCAGGTATTTCTTGAAAACGACATGTCAGAAACGATGTATAGAGAGCCGGAGGCTGTTTTTTGGCCTCAAAAACCGGGTTCGGGTCAAATTTTGTGTCTTCTCCGGGGCGAGGGGTTGAAAACCCCGGGGTTGGAGGGGGTGGCAAGGAGGAGCATGAGATGCGTTTTGGTGTTCGAGGTACGCTGCCTGACCCAGACCCTGTGGCGACACAGGAATGGATCGACTCAATTTTGGCCGTTCGCGACCAAATCGGCGAAGAAGAAGCTCGTCGTTTATTGCTCTCCACAGTTGATGCAGCTCGAGATGCTGGCGTCGAAATCGATGTCGTCAACACCCCTTACATGAACACCCTTCACCCAGATCAACAAGGAACCTATCCTGGCGATTTGGATTTGGAAAAGCGGCTCCATGGTGTCATTCGCTGGAACGCAATGATGATGGTGACTCGCGGGAACAAATACTTCGAAGGCATTGGCGGCCACATCTCGACCTATGCTTCCGTCTCCCACGCTTGGGAAATCGGGTTTAACCACTTCTTCCGCGGAAAAGATGGCGCAGGCCAAGGCGATCACCTGTATTGGCAAGGCCATGCTTCACCCGGTATCTATGCCCGAGCTTGGCTTGAAGGTCGCTTGACCCATGAACAAATGGAGGCGTTCCGACAAGAAACCGGTGGCAAAGGGCTGTCTTCCTACCCGCATCCACGGTTAATGCCTGAATTCTGGGAGTTCCCAACCGTCAGCATGGGCCTTGGTGCCATGACTGCGATTCATCAGGCTCGATTCAACCGCTACCTCGAAGACCGTGGCTTGGTTTCAACCATCAACTCACGCGTCTGGTACACGATGGGTGATGGAGAATCCGATGAGCCTGAATCGTTGTCCCAACTTTCACTGGCAGGCCGAGAAGGCCTCGACAACATCGTGATGACGATGAATTGCAACCTGCAGCGACTCGACGGACCGGTCCGGGGCAACTCCAAGATCGTCCAAGAACTCGAAGGCCGCTTCCGTGGAGCTGGCTGGAACGTCATCAAGGTGCTCTGGGGCAGCAGTTGGGATCCATTGTTTGCTCGTGACACCACTGGACTGATCGCAGCACGCCTCGATTCACTCGTCGACGGTGACGAGCAACGCATCATGACTGCAGACGGCGACATCATCCGCAAGGACTTGTTCAACTCAGAAGGACTTGCAGCCTTGGTCGCTCACCTGAGCGATGAAGACCTTGTCGACTTGTGCGCTGATGTTGGCGGTCACGACTTCATCAAACTCCACGCAGCCTACGCCCAAGCAACCGCCCACAAGGGCGAACCAACCGTTGTGCTGATGCGCACGATCAAAGGATACGGACTCGGTCCAGCCTTTGCAGGTCGAAACACCACCCATCAAAAGAAGAAAGCAGGAATGGAAAGCATTCAGTACATGCGCGACGATATTGGCTTGTCGTTTTCAGATGAAGACCTTGAGAATTATCCTTACGTCATGCCTGAAGATGTTCCTGAACTGGTGGCTTACGCTAAGCAACGCCGAGGTGCCATGGACGGCTTCATGCCAAGCCGCTCCGTGCCAAAGTTCGATCTTAGCCTGCCAGGTGAAGCCACCTACGGCGAGTTCGATGAAGGCACCAAAGGAAAAATGCAAATCTCGACCACCATGGCTTTCGTGCGTATTTTACGCGCCTTGATGAAGGACAAAGAATTCGGTGAGCGCATCGTTCCAATCATTCCCGATGAGGCCCGCACCTTCGGTATGGATCCCTTGTTTGCGGAATTCGGCATTTACCACCCTGAAGGCCAGTTGTACAAACCGGTCGACCACAAGGTGCTGATGAAGTACAAGGAATCAGCCAAAGGCCAACTCTTGGAAGAAGGCATCAATGAAGCAGGGGCAACCTCGACGTTCATCGCTTCTGCAACCTCATTTGCCACCCACCACTACCCAACCGTTCCGTTCTACACCTTCTATTCGATGTTCGGATTCCAGCGCGTGGCTGACCTCATCTGGTCGGCAGCAGATCAGCGCGCCCGTGGATTCCTGATGGGTGCAACCTCTGGACGCACCACCCTCAATGGAGAAGGTCTCCAACACCAAGACGGCCACTCCCTGTTGATGGCCCACACCAACCCTGCTGTGCGAGCATGGGATCCTGCGTTCGCTTACGAACTGGCCACTATTATTCGCCACGGCATCGATGAGATGTACGGTCAAGACAAGGACGTCATCCACTACATCGCCGTCTACAACGAGAATTATCCAATGCCTCCGAAGCCAGAAGGCGTCGACGAAGGCATCATTCGAGGCCTCTACCTGCTTCGAGGTGCACCAAAGGGCAAGGGACCAATTGTTCGATTGCTCGGCTCAGGGCCAATCATGGTCCAGCTTTTGGATGCCGTTGAGAAACTCCAAGCCTTGGGCGTCCGCTCTGAAATCTACTCTGCAACCTCCTACGGGGAATTGCGCCGAGAAGGATTGGCCTGCGACCGATACAACAGACTTCACCCAACCGAGGATGCTAAGCAGCCTTGGGTCGAGCAAGTGCTCGGTAAGGGCAACGTGCCTGTGATCGCTGTTTCTGACAACATGGCGGCTGTGCCTGACATGATCCGACAGTGGGTCGGTGGCCATTACACCGTGCTCGGTACCGATGGCTTTGGCCGCTCGGACACCCGAGAGGCCCTGCGACGATTCTTCGAAATTGACGGCAAGGCGATTGCGCTTGCAGCCCTTTCTTCACTGGTTCGAGCAGGCACCATCGACGGCGCAGTCTATGCAGAAGCTCAAGCAGCGTTTGGCATCTCCACTGAGCGCAACGACATCACTGAAATTTGATGCCTTCGTCATGAGGCACCTCGTGGCCGTAGCGCATCAGGTTTCGAGCCCTCCACCTCAAGGATGATTCGGGCTGGGCGCATGAGCGCTCTTGCATCGGTGTTCACTCAGTACCAACGAGTTTGTAATCGTCGGAGATTGGTGTTGCGCCGGTTTCCATGGAGATGATTTTACCGTCTTTGAATCGCATGAAGGACATCACGGCTTCAGAGTCTGAATCGTTGGCAAAGTGAACGATGGAATGAGCGACACCAACGTCGTCGTTTTCGAAGAGGATCCTGTTGTGTTCAGATTGAGGGGCGTTGCCGCCACCAGCGAAGCCGATAATATCGGACTTGCTCATGGTGATGCCACCGACGTGAGGATTGAAGACACAATCATCGTGAATGAGTTCCGCAAGTGCGTCGACGTCTCCGTTGTCCCAAGCTTCGTTGTATGCTGTTATGATTGACATATTTTACCCATCTTGGGAGGGTGTTTAAACTCGCCGATGTGGAAGTTTTCAGGACCGTTATGAGTTATTTTCATAAATCGATGCTGGGTGGCGTGGGGCATGAAGAAAGGCGTCGCCATCCTCCTCTGCACGATTTTCATTGTCGGCTCGCTCGCAGCCTATCTCGCTACCAACGAGCCAACTGAACCCCGTTCTGATGAGAACACCATTGCAACAGAAGGCGGAACAACAGAAGGCGGAACAACAGAAGGCGAAGCATCCGAGGCCGAGGCGCCACCAGGTGCCATCATATGCCCTGATGGAACGAATGGGACCCTTCTGTGGGGCATGGTCACATGCGCTGAACCAGATGTGTTCAAAGCTTCAGATGTCTCGAACGAAACGGTCAACATCACCATGGAATGGTTCAACATTGGTGCCGAAGAATGGGGCAAC
>Ga0308011_10000121_pt1 | contig 42187 bp, 58 predicted proteins | sample Neamet177_FD_203144 | JGI IMG/M metagenome (GOLD analysis project Ga0308011, IMG submission 203144) | Marine microbial communities from water near the shore, Antarctic Ocean - #177 | ecosystem: Environmental > Aquatic > Marine > Unclassified | place: Southern Ocean | collected 2014-07-25 | reverse complement strand
ACTATGGCGGTGTCGGTTGGGAAAGTGTCTTCGGATGTGTACCCTAATCAACGTGTTCCTTATGGTGCGTTGTTCCCTTCGGATAGCGGACAAGTATCTTCGGTAGTGGGTGATACCTTTATGTGTTCTAAGGTCGAATGGTTGTATCATAATTGGGAAGCGTTTTCAGTGTCTACGGAAGTCGATGGTGTTAAGTATAGTAAAGATGCTGGTTCTGACTTGTTGGATCGTAATAACAATGTACCTGCATGGTGTAATCATCATATGCAATGTAGTCCTGCTCATATGCGTCCCTATCCTATTCATAACGATGGTGGTAAGTTAATGACTATACTTGTACCTATCTATCCTGATGTGAATAATAGTACCATCTTTCATGGTAACGATAGGTTTAAGGTTGACACCACTGATGGTACTATGATACCTTGGAACATTAATGAAGCATATATGTTTCGTAGTAGTAGTCATTCGTGGCATTCGTATGTCGGTGGTGAGAGTGATAGATTTATTATGAACATAAACTTCTTTAACAACTTCTTTAAAAGAACATAAAAGGATAAATAGTATTATGGCAACTCTATCGTACCCAGACTTAAGTAAACGACTCAACAATAAGAAATTCATTGATAAGACCTTTGGGCGCAAAGGAGATGATGGTGGTAATAACGAAAACAACTGGATGCATAAGACTGATGGTTTGTTCTTCTCTGAGTCTATAGAGATTGGTGGTGACTCGTATAAGAAGTTTACACCTGACCTCTACGATAGATTGATATCTGCTGAGAATGCGAATAAGGCGAAGATTGTTCTTATCGGTAAGGGTAGTGATGGTAAGAGAACTAAGGTCAAACTGAGTGACATTGAAAAGTCTGCGGAGTTTGGTGGTCAAGGGAGTAAGGGTAATAAGGGTCATCAGTTTGAAGCACAACTTGAGACTCGTTTGATTGAATGTCTCACTAGTCGTTGTTGTACTGGTCAATATGCTGATGAGTCGAAGAAGTTACTTGACCTTATATCACATGAACTTAACTCTCGTCCTACTGAGGCGAAGATGATGGGTGGTATGAATCAGTCTCGCCCTATTAAGTTCACATCTGGTAAACCCTTTATCGCACCTATGAGACCTGGTGACCATGGTGAGAAACTCACTGATATCACCGTTGAGATGTCCGGTAAACAAGATGCGTATCTGTCTCTTAAATCAGGTTCAACCTTAACCTTTATCAATGCTGGTGTAGCGAAAGATATATTCGTGCAATCAGAAATACAAGCAGGTCAAATCAAACGACCAGCAGGGTTGGCGCTACTGAGTGCATTTGGTATAGACAACAGTAAGTTCTGCAAAGTGTTCAACAACTATGTACAAGACGGACCTCGTATCGGTGCTACTGAAGATGTCACTAAACATGTACCTAAGTCAACTCTCTCTAACTTCATGCAAACAGCAATCGGTGCTAACTACTTCATGATACACGAACTCAAAGGTAAGATATACTACTGGTGGGTAGGTGAGAAAGAGAACAAAGACTACGCTAACATATCAGGTAGTTCTATCAAGGTCTTCTACGGTGGTAAGAAAGGTAATGGTAAGAGAATAGATGTTGAGTTCTCTAATAAGTATTATGACTTCAAGATGAACATTCGTAATAAACAAGGTGGTCAATACCCATCCCATATCATGTTAGACTATACATCTAAGTCTGCAATCAAAAAAATAGTGCTATAAAAAAGGGACACTAAGTCCCTTTTCTCAATCAAATCAATGACTTACGGATTACTGACTAGAAACATCTGAGCGAAGTAATCGTCATCAATAGGACCATCTGTCTCATCAAAGAATAACAATGAACATTGTTTGGTCATGTCTCTGTAGTCATGTTGAAACGAAACATACTTCGCCTCTTCATCACCACCGGTACCACGCCATAGTGTTGGAAATAATGGTCTAACATTCTTCTCATACATCTCATTCAGTTCTTTGTTCTTTGTATGATTACATGCATAGTACTTACCTAACACAGCAGGCATCATTGGTAATACGAACTCGTCATACTCTTTCTCAATGAAATGCATGAATGTATCGTACTTCTCTAACGTACCATCGAACATCTTCTTAGTGAGTACTTCGTGTTCACCATAGTTGACTTGAAAGAATTGAGGCATGAACTGAGTGTCTTCTGATTCTGTCCAATCTACTGCAAGATTGATTGTCGCCCAATTGTTCTCAATGATTGACTTTCTATCTTCTTCTTCAATAGTGTATGATGAGTGATTAGGATTACCCTTCTCTGGTAATGTGGAGAATATGACACTATGACCTAGATTACGCCACTTGACTCTTGGGTGTATCACCATGATTTTATCATGTTCACTGTATCTGTCGTTTTTGAATACATGTTTGATTGCATGACTTGGGTGTGCATAGTCACTTGGAATATCTTCCCATATCATACCTGATTCTACATTGGGATCCATTGACTCATCACCGTGTTGAAATGTATTATTCCAAGTTGGTTGTGCCTTCATGAAGTCTGCCTTCGCATAGTCGGTAAATACAGTAAGTTTACTGATGGTCATACCTTCATGTACTAATAGACGGTTAGCGTCTAATGATAATTTAAGTTTGATTACATCCTCTGGTGTAGTAGTAGGGTCGTTTTTCAAACACACTGTAGCAATATTAAATGCCATTATTCTATCTCCTCATTCGTGCCAAATCTTTGGCGTATTGTTTATCTTCTGCAAAAACTGGTACTAGGTTAGACTTATGCATAACACCGATACCGATTAGTTTTCTCTCACCTGAGTATATAGGATTCTCTCTGCGTGGTGTTGGATTACCGACACATAGATTGTCACTTACATACGAAGGATATTCTTTGTTGTTTCTCACTATTGACATCACTTGGTCATATTGAACTTGTTGTCTTGCGATTAACTCATTGTATTTAGTAGTTTTGGATTTGGTACTAAATGCTCTAGTCTTACGGCGTTTACCGTGAGGACCATACTTAATACTATTACCTAAATTCAAAAATGCCATGTACAACCATTATAATATATTATGCATCAATGCACAAGGGGGTTTATATAATACTTACCCAACCTGTGATTACATACTTCTCATTCGATAGAGGTGGATTACCTCTATGTATATGTGTCCACCCAGCGGGCCAACACACAAATCTATTAAACTTTGGGGCGACTCTCTTCTTCTGATATAGAAACTCAGTCTCACCGCCCTCTTCTACATCATTCAGATACACCATGAACGCAAGTGCTGTGCGAACATTACCTATCTGATTATTATACTCACAATGCCATGAGTGATACCCTTCTGTTGGTCTCGTCTTCTGCATCTTCAACTGACTAACATATAAGTCTTTGACTAGACCTGCACCAATGAGTGGGTACTCTTCACCCCATTTGGGTATGATTTCATTGTTGACTATATCACCCAACTCTTTAAGGGGTGCATTAATCATCGTGTCCATTGCACTCCAATACACTGATGTATCTTCACCTGTCCACTTCGATGCATTCTGATGACCATCTGCAACTCTCGTCTTAGTTAGACCATGTTCTTCTGCATTCTCGAATACTTTGATAAGGTCGTCTATTAGACTTGGGTCGAAACAGTCATCAATAGTTTTAATGTGGTCACCATGGTCTTTCCAGTTGTTCACATTATACTTTACTTCATTATCGTTCATCGCCACTCTTCGTCTCTTGGTCTATTCTCACAATGCCAGTCATGACTGCAATATGCATCACACCAGACATGGTCAACATGTCCGTTATACATCGGTGAATGATACTTCACTTCCTGTAGACTCAGAACTTTCTGACATTGACTGCATTTCGCTGTTGTCATCTGATCCGTCATCTTCTTCTCCTCTCAAATCGTTTTCGTCTCTACCAAACCATACCAACAATACATATCGGTCGCCTTCATAGATAGGTTCTACACCATGCCATGTTTGGGTTGAGTTGTTAAAGAAAGTACATGTACCTTCGTTGTTTGCAATTAGATTGCCTTGAACATTTAACTGACCACCTTTGTATCCATCGTTCAACTGCAATATCATAGTACCAAAGTCGGTGTCTTCTGCAATGTCTTGATGAAACGGAAACATAGAGTCTTTAGCATAGTGTACAATCTGCATGTATGTGATTGTTCTGAAGTCAGGATGTTCTGGTATAAGATGTTCGAACACCTCTAGACATGCACCAAACTCTTTAGTACCATCTGCAACAGTCATATGAATCTTATTCATATCTGCCTCGTACTTGTAAGACTGGTTGAATTCCATTATCTTCTCACTAGGCATTATCTCACTGGTGTCAGGATTATAGGTAGTTTCTTCATCGATAGCGCAACTATGAAATTGTTCCATGATATGGTCAACTCCTGCTTCGTTGATGATTCTAGGTAATATAGTTATGAAGTCTGTATGTCTCTCTATCTCAAACTGTTCGCCTGAGTATTTGTCTTCTACTATTTCTTTGTTGTTCTCTTCGTCTGTACCACCCAGTTTTGGTTCTGAATATGTACCCATGTTAATTGCCATCGTTATTCCCTCCTATGGGATGAAAGAAAGTCACTTGTGTGAATCTCCAATTGTTCTTGTATTTATTATAATCATTAATCCAAGCGCCATGCATGTGATTACCTGGAAAGATAACACATCTATTAAACTTTGCAGGTATTACTCTGCGTACATTGAATCTCTCTTCGACAGGATATAATAACTCCATGTCTTCATCGTTAGTAATCCACTCACCGTCATATACGGCAGTACCACCATCGTCTTCTTTGTCCATGAACACTAACATATTGAGTGTCGCACAATTGTCTGGTGTATCTAGTCTACTGTCAATGTGTGGGTAGTGTTGCATGTCTGGTTTAAAGTCTTCTATAGTTTGAAAACAATTGAACTCATATAGTCGTGACCAATTGTACTCACCCTTATGGTAATATCTACGACATACATCTAGTAGTCGTTGATGTTCCATTTCATATAATCTTGTAGGGTGACCAACCTTGTCTACGATTCTGCAATCAAGATAGTCGATACCATTTCTAGTCGGTGACTCTGTATTATATTTCCACATTGGGTAATCTCTGTTCGTAATGTGTTGATATAAATCTTCTGCATTCTCATAGAAGTCATCTATGGTCAAAACGAACCCATCAAATGTGGCGTCAGCGAATGACCCCTTCATCTTATAAAGTTCATCTAGTATAATTGGTTTACTCATTCTGTAAAACTCCATAATCAAATGGGGTGCCGTGTTCATATGACCCCAAATCTTCTGCGTGTTGTAAATTGAAAGAGATTGATATTCTTTCGTAATCTTTCTGTTCTTCTAGTAATCCTTTTCCTCGTGACCGACCCTGTGGCACTGCATGGACCATGTACGAGGGCCACAATAAGAAGTCACCTGATTCAGCATAAAATGCCATTTCAGTCTGACCACCTTGGTTACCTACAAAGGTATATTGACCATCTTCATGATGTCCATCACTGGCACCATGACCAAATATCGAACTCATGTTAGGATTGTAAAATGTAATTGGTTCTGACATAGAATCTGTAGAGACATAGTAAGTACCAGATAGTCTAGACTTGACATGATTATGAACATTATGGGAGTGTGGTTCATTGTATACATTCACCCATGCAAATAGGTGAATGTCATGTCGAGATATTCCAGACACATCGAAATTCCACATTTGACGTATGAAGGATATATAAGTATCTTTCATCTGATTTGCAAAGTCTGGATACCATGGTTGATTATGGGTCTCTTCTCTTGCATCATTATCGAAGTAGGTTGTGTATTCCGTTTCTAGATTACCTTTCGGTAATTTACTCACTATATCTCTACAGTGTTCAGCGACAATTTCATGATTGAGGTTTGCCTTACCTTGAAACATAGGTGTAGGGAAGAGTTGTTTGTAATCTCCTCTACACGGTGAATATGTATTGTTTAGACTATTTGTCTTTATCGGTCTCATTGGGTGTGGTCACTTCTCTATAATATACTACTACTTCACCAAGTTGTTTGATGTATCGTTTTAATTCTTGCATGTCTTCTGCCATGACTTTGTAGTCACCAACAGTAGTTGCAACGAAGACGATTTCTCCGTTATTCATATCTTTGATTTCATCTAAGAATCTATCTAGATATGTGTACCCTTCTGGCCAATCTGGATTCTCTCGTTGTTTTAAGTCACATGTCTTAGGTCGTTTGAATTGTTCTACACCCTTGTCATCGAATTGTTTAGGTTCGAATGATAATGTTCTCTTACACGGATTTACTATTCGTGCTTCAGATACAACGTACCATTTTGGTGCAGTGAGTTCTACCGGTCTAGGTAGTGTGGGTTGCATGATTTCTATCTCAATAGGTTTACTGACTATCTCTACTGTCTTAGTAGGTAGTAGCGAACAACTACTCAGGAGTATCAGCGCCGATATTGTAAAGTATCTTTGTATCATCTTCTAGTCCCTCCATAACTCCTTCACTTGCCTTGTTGAAACGCAATTCAATCATGCCTGGTTTCTTAAGTGCAAGTAGGTCAAGATTATGTCTAGCGAATATCTGTAGATACTCTGCCTTCTCTTGTTCTATTTGTGCATTGACTCGTGACATGTTCATAAGTGCCTTACCTTGTTTCTCGTAAGACTCTTTCATGGCGGTCATCGCTTGTTTCTGTTCTTCTACTGCGTACTCTAACTTAGCGTTATTGTCTTTCAGTGTGATATTCTCATTGTAGAGATAATAACCACCTAGACCCAGCACGAGTATTATTGCTATGAAAAATTGATTCATAATTTACTCCCTATTATATAACTAAAAGTATGATTGCAAACAAGAAGAACAAAACTATGAGTTGTTCTCTATTTGGTCTTTCTGGTTCCATACTTATACTCGTAATCTTCTATGATATAGTTCAGACCACCTGAACTTCTATACTCAACTACTTTATTCTCTTCATCTCTAAACTTGAGATGTTTCTCTTTCTGAACAATGATTTTCTTGGCGATAAATGTTCTATCGTCTGCATCACCATAGATGCTGTTAAACGAAACAGTAACAAAGTACCTCTTAGTGAACATCGTCTTGATGCTCTCATAGATATACTGTACTACTTTCTTGGTGGTATTCCACACCCTTCTTAATCTGTTCATACTAGTATTTAGTCGTTATTTCTTAACGACTTTAATTGTTGTATGGTATCTCTTGCACTGATATGTGTAATACCGATACCACCTGCATCGTTCCATGCATCAATGTTCTTCTGTCTGTCGTCAATCAACACACTACCCTCATAGGCGTATGCCGCCTTCTGAGTACCAGTGAATGTACAAGTGACTGGCACTGTAGGGTCAACGTATCTCTTAATCCACTCGTTCTTGTCATGCACTACTAGATGTCTGTTCACCTCACCGGCGGCAGTCAATATTTCCCATGGTACTTCGCAATGTCTGACATACGCAAGTAAGTCATACATATCGACCATTGGAGGTAAGTTTGCAAACAATCTCTTGTTCGTTAGTTCTTCTTTTCTATCGTCATATGTAGAATGTCCTTCTGCATCATTCGTAAGTGGTTCACCCAAATACTGAGGCATTTCCACACCTCTCAAGAAGTCTGCAAGAACTCCGTCCATATCAATAAAAACTCTTTTTACTTTTCCTTTCATCATGGTAGGATTATAACCGTTTATGATGGTCATTGTCAAGTGTTTTCTCAAGTAAATATGCCTCATTTTCGTTTATTTTTTCGCCGTTTAAGACTTGTCTGACATGCACCATTTCATGTGCAAGTGTGATGTATCGTTCTTTGTTTAGTTTCACATATATGTTGATATATGGTGTGTTGTCTAGTTCTCGTGGGTGTTCGATTAACCCTTGTTGGGGAAATGATGGTGGTAATCGTTTAATAGATATAATCGCAGGCATCTCACCGATACCCAGCGTATTCGCATACTCTACCGCCTTGTCTAGCAGTAGACTATTCTTGCAGTAAATCTCCATCGTCTAATTTCTTTTCGCCTATTACTTCATTCCAAAAATTGTCAAATGATTTCTTCTTACCATCTAACACCACAAAGGGTAACTCCCATTCTTGGGCGTTATGGAAGTCTGACCCCTTTGTGTATATTCTCACCTCATTCACCATTTTGTCTAGAGTATTACAGATGTGTTTGTATCTCTCTGATACGACATCTTGGTCTTTCTCTGGTGGTAGAAATAGGTGAATTGTTCTCATGACATCCATGTCCTTCGGTGCCATTCTTGTAGTTCTGTATACCCACCGATTGACTCTTCGTCTATTTTAATCTGAGGAAATGTTCTTGCAGTTGGAAATGTATTCATCATCTCTTCTCTGTCGAAGTCTGTACCGAGTGACTTGTATACATAGTCGTACCCTCGTTCTTCACATAACTTCTTCGCCATGTCACAATATGGACATTGTGGTTTTCCGTATATCTCAATCATAGTATATAATCCTTTCTTGATGACTTTGCAGTATACATCTTACCAGTCTTACGACCATAGTAAGGTTCTTTCTCTATACCCTTGGTGCCTTCATCAAAGAATATGAATGTTATTAGAGTGACTAGTGCAAACCAGACCACCATTGTTATTAGTACAAATTCCATCATAATTTAAAATCGTCAAACGTGTTATCATCGACATCCTGTTTAATGCCACCAATGACATAAGATTCAATCTCTGTCTCTTGGGGTGCATTTTGTAATCCCCTACTGTTAAACCAATGGTTCGTCCATGGTAGTGGGTTGTTAGCAGATGAGACATTAAAGATTGGGTCTAAACCAATCGCTCTAAGTCTCTTGTTGCAAATAAATTCTATGTAATTACCAAGTAGTGGTACTGATAGACCAATCATTGACCCCTCTTTGAATAAGAACTCTGCCCATTCTTTCTCTTGGGCGACTGCATCTCTATACATGTCATATACTTCACCTTCGCAATCTTTCATTACTCTGGTCATCATATGGTCTTTCTCTTGATTCTTATAACACTTCAGTATGTGTTGAGTGATTGCAAGATGTTGTGCTTCGTCTCTGGCGATGAATGATATTATCTTTGCACTGCCTTCCATAGTCTTAAGTTCACCAAATGCGAACGAACATGCAAACGATACGAAGAATCTTACACCCTCTAGTATGTTCACTGATATCAATGCAAGGTACAATGACTTGTATAACTCATACTCGTCTACTTTTAGACCTAATAATCTTCTACGACCCAATTCAATGAACTTGTCGTACTTCTCTGTTACCATCTCTGCTCTCTTAACGATTGCAGGTTCATCTATAATCGTGTCAAATATGTCACTAGGGTTACTATAGATGTTCTTTATAATGTGGGTGTAACTTCGTGAATGTATTGTCTCCATGAAGTCCCATGTAATGATACATGACTCAAGTTCTGGTATAGTGACAAAGGGTAGAAATGCTATTGATGGCGCCCTACCTTGAACACTATCGAGTAGTGTTTGGTATCTTAGATTCGATGTAAAGATATGTTTTTGTGCATCATTGAGTTGTGCGTAATCATTACGGTCTTTCTGTAGTGATACTTCTTCTGGTCTCCAGAAGAATCCTAACTGAGTCTGAGTTAGTTTATCAAATATAGGGTACTTGAACTCATCGAATCTTTGCGTGTTCAGTTCTTCGCCAAAGAACATCTTGTTCTTTGTGAAGTCTATGTTTTTCTTGTTAAATACTGTCATTTCTTTTTGTTCTCTATCAATTGTAAATCATCGTAATCGTTGACCATGCACCCATAATCTGATGCATAGTATTTATCATTAAATGAATTTGCCATCTCGCTTTGTTCTGTTGGTATATCAGGTGAGTTATCATCTGACCATCTATGTTCTCTACCATCTAATTGTAATGAAACTTGCGTGTCTGCATTGCCATAGTAGAAATCTGGTATCGCATTCATGTGCGAATCTCTATTAACAAAATGAGTGAATAGATGATAACTGTAATCACCTAGAAATCTATCTCGCCAGTGTGGTATGTTTGGACCTTGATACAATAGTATATCACCTGGTTCTAAGTTCACCGGTATACACCCATTCTTTAGTCGTTCTCTATGATTCAGGTCTTGTGATTCATTCTTCACAATCTCTGCATCTACACCGCCATAGTTCTTATCGTTTCTTAACCATATTGTCCATGGTGTCTGGTCATCTGTCTTATAGTCTAGACATAATGTCGCACTCACCTCACATGATGGTCTATCAGTGTGTGACCCTAGATATGCACCCCTATGATATTTTCTAGTATATGAATATGTTTCTACTAGATTCATATCCATGTAGTCTTCTAGTTTATTATGGATGTAATGCGACAATGCAATACCCCATGGTGAACAATATTTACCAGCAGATTTACCTATCGAATCTTTGGGGTTCTTGTAGGTAATGTCTCTGTCTTCTATCTCTGTATCTGTACCCAAAAACTCATGTGATTTCCATATGTCCATTGAGAATGTAATCATATCTTTCGGTAAGAAATCTTTGAGAACAACATAACGATTCTTCATGAATTGCCATGTTATAGGGTTAGTTGCACCTCTTAAGTTCTTCTCATACTTAGGTTCTTCTTGTCTACCAGTGTAGACAACTTTATAGTCTACAGTCTTGTCTTTAGATGGCACAGGCATCGCAGTCTTCATCTCCTTCAATTTGTGTTGGTGCAAGTTCATCTGCAATAACATCTTCAACTTTTCCATCCATGGTGTTTTGGTAGTATGATGTCTTCCAACCATACTTGTAAGTATTCAGTAAGTCTTTTGCCATGACTGATACTGGTACTTCATTGTTAGGGTATTGTTCTGGATTATATGACCAGTTACCACTAATGCCTTGGTCAAAGAACTTCTGCATCACTGCAACTATGTTGATATAACCTGTGTTGTCTGGCATATCCCATAGCAATGTGTATGCACTTTTAAGAGTAGAATACTGAGGCACTATCTGTTTCAGTGTACCCTTCTTACTCTTCTTAACTGAGAGATGGTCTCTAGGTGGTTCAATACCATTAGTCGCATTACATACAACAGATGATGATTCACTTGGCATTTGTGCCGTTAGTGTTGAATGTCTTAAACCATGAGTCAATATCTCTGCTCTTAAGTATTCCCAATCTCTAGTATACACTGGTTTGACTATATCGTCTACCTCTTTCTTGTATGTGTCAATTGGTAATATACCTTGTGCGTACTTAGTTCTATCGAAGTAGTCACATGGACCTTTCTCTTTTGCAATTTGATTAGATGCTCGTAGCAAGTAGTATTGAAATCTCTCTGTAAGGTCATGAACTAATTGCCATGCTTCTGGATCCGAATACTTGACTCTATGTTTTGCGAGATAATGTGCAAGACCAATGTACCCTATACCTAGACTTCTTCTTGCAAGTGTCGACATCTCTGCCGCCTTTACAGGATATTCTTGATAATCAATTAGTTCTTCTAGACCCCTAACTGCGAGTTCACATATGTCTTGCATCTCATCGTCTTTGATAACACCAACATTGACAGCACTTAATATACAAAGTGCTATCTCACCACCATGGTCATCAATGTGGTCAATTGGGTCTGTTGGTAATGTTATCTCTTGACATAGATTACTCATGTTAATCTTATCTGTAAATGAACTATGAGTATTACAATGGTCAATGTTCATAATATAGATACGGCCAGTCTCCGCTCGTTCTTTTAGTAAATTTGTTATGAGTTCTCTTGCACCCACTTTTTGTTTTGGTATTGAGTAAGCATTCTCATACTTCTCATAGAGTTCATCAAACCCTGGTGTACCAAATGCCTCGTATAAACCAGGCACATTATGAGGACTAAACAATGTAATCTCTTGATTGTTTAGAAATCTCTTATAGAATAACTCTGACAACTGAATAGAATAGTCTAACTTTCTTACTCTGTTGTCTTCAGTACCCTTGTTGTTCTTTAAGACAATAATGTCTTCTATCTCTTGATGCCAGATAGGGAAATGAACTGTCGCACTTCCGCCTCTTACACCATTCTGAGTGCAACATCTAACTGTTGACTCAAACTTCTTCAGAAATGGTATAACACCAGTGTGTTGTACTTCACCCCCTCGAATCTTTGCACCTAAACCTCTGATGCGACCTGCATTGATACCAATACCCGCCCGTTGAGCGACATATCTACCAACCGCCATGTCTGATGCGAACAATGAATCTAATGAATCATCTGTATCAACCAGTACACATGATGCGAACTGTTTCAGTGGTGTTCTAACACCCGCCATAACTGGTGTAGGTATGTTAATCTTAAACATACTCACTGCATCATAGTATCTTCTTACATACAATAATCTGTCATCTGCATCATAGTTCTGAAATAATGTCATTGCAATCAACATGTACATGAACTGAGGTGTCTCAAACAATGTGCCTGTTGACCTGTCTTGTACTAGATACTTGTCTACTACTTGTTGTAGACCTGCATAGGTGAAGTCGAAGTCTCTACTATGTCTCATGTAAGAGTTTAGTTTCTTCAACTCTTTATCTGAGTATTTCTCTACTAAATCTTTGGTGTATAGACCTCTGTCGATGTTTCTTTCTATCAAGTCTTGTAGTGGTGGATATATCTCTGAGTCTTTCCACTTAGTATTCAACACTTGTTTCTGTATACCAAATAGTAACAGTCGAGCTGCAACGAATTGGTAGTTTGGATTCTCAAGTGATATCAAATCACTTGCACTTTTAACTAAAATCTTTTGTATCTCTTGGGTAGTGATACCATCAAAGAACTGAAGACCTGAGTTCATCTCTACAGATGACTCTGATACACCGTTGATGCCTCTACAAGACTTCTCAACCATTCTATGTATCTTATCTAGTTCTATCGGTGCCTTAGTACCGTCACTCTTTATAACATTTATTTCCGAATTCATATCTTCTTATACTCCATCAATTGTAATTTAGCTGAGAGACCGTAAACAGTATTACGATTGATGATTTCAACAATTTCACTTTCACTTAAACCACTCATTATCATATCATTAATATCTTTGCAACCCTCTATTCTTCTATCGTTCCATATGCACACTTTATAACCTAAGTCGATTACTTCATCTATCTTCTTGATTATTTCTTTGTTTCTAGGTTCGTTATCATATATTAGTATTGCATTGTCTTTTATATCATCTTGTATCTTCTTAAAATCACTACCTGCAACTGCGATACTATTCGGTAGGAATAGACTATCTATTGGTCCCTCAGTGACATAGATAGTTTTTGTCTTGTCCACTTTGTTGAGGTTAAAGATAAGTGGTACATCATCTCTGAATCTCATGGTCATGTATCTCAAAGGCGAGTCGTTTATTGCACGACCTGATACACCAATCAATTCGCCATTCTCGTCATAGAACGGCAACACAATTCTAGGGTCTTTACCCAACACCCTATTCTTATACTTCTCAGATAAAAATGATAATGACTGCGCTGATTGTACGAACCAGAGGTCTGTCATGGCAGTTTCTGGCAATTGTCTATTCAGTAGATATTGCTTTGCGACTGTATTCTCTAAAACAGGAAAGGCGATTGCCTTTAGACTGTTCTCTTTTTTATCTTCACTCTTATTTAGAGAATCCGTTCGTGGGGTAAACTTAAAAGCGTTCGCTGACGGCATTTTTCTTTTAGGTTTTTGACCTTTTTCAGTCAACCATTCTTTCATGTATTCTTTATGAATCGATGGCCAATGGTCTTTGATGAAATTTATCGAAGATGTTGACTTACCACAATTGTGGCATTTGAATATTAATGATTGTTCTTTGACAAAATGAAATGCTCGGGCTTTGTATACATTCTTCTGCGAATCACCACAGTAATTGCACCTGTGATTCATCGTGTTCTCGTTTGTCCACTTGGCACGGTCTAAATAGACCATCACCATCGACAAGTATTTTCGCTCTAACCATAACATATACTACTTATTATACAGTAGTTATGGTCAAATTACTAGTCGGTTTTGATGATTTTGGGAACTTTCTTTTTGGGTACTTGAATGACATATCTATTCTCTACAACTTTAGGTTTGTCTTTCTCGATGTTACGAGTTATAAGACTTGCTGATGTTATCAATAGTAGTATCGCCAATGGGTCAAAAACGAATATGAGTGCAAATATCACCCACCGGACAGCGTTGTCAAGGTACTTGACACTCTCTTCTTGACCATATATCACTTCTGCGACATACTTGATAGGACCAATCTCACCTTCTTGCATGAGTTGTTCTCTTCTGAGAGGCATTAATTCTTCGTTGTATGCGACCACTTGGTCAATTATAACATCCATATCGATTGCAATCAACCCCCTTTCTTCTTTCTGTCTACGGTCAATGTAGTTACGGTCTTTAGGTTGTGCGGTGTTGATGATGGTGTCTAGACCCTCTAGTCTATTCTCCAGTCTCTCCAGTTTACCCTCTTCACCATCTATTCTCTTCTCTATGATTGACATCTCAAGTGAATACGAATCACCTTTGAGTGTCTGGTCTATGTTCGCCTTTGATAAGAACCCAAAGATACCCAATGATGTGATTAACATCAATACGAACACTGATAGGGTTAGATAATACTTCATGTAGTTGAGTCTATCCCAAAATAGGTGTAGATAGGCGGCAGTAACAATCTTACCGAACTCTAATACACCAGTCATGATTACGACTGACAACCATTGACCTGCGAATATAGTTGCAAGTCCGATGACTGAGAAATAGGCGGCGATGCTTGCGATTACAAGTGAGGTACTTAAAGCTAAGTAATTTAAGAATTTTTCCATAATTTAAACTGCGTTGCGCTTCAGAAGTCCAAGAATAGTCTTGTCTTTCTTCTTTCTCACGATTGGTTCGTGAGTGGAGACTGCCGCTCCGGTTGCATTCACTGGTGCGCCTTCACCTTCTTCTGATAATCCATCTGATAGGTATTTTGCACATTCATCTGCAAGTTTGATACCTGCGTTGTAGTCACTTGGGTAATGCAATCCCGCCTGAACTCTTCCCCATGCACATATATCAGCCATGTCTCTGAGATTACCCTCATGTTCTGGATGTTTCTTAGCATAGTAATTTGCGACCATGTATGGTTGCATTGAATGACCTGATGGATATGATGGCGAGTTTGCCGTACCTGTTTTCCATTTATTGACTTTCATACCAAGTGCTTCTGCAAGTTGATATGGTCTAGGTCTATTGTATTGATTCTTAAAGTGTCTGATTACTGGTGTACATTGGTCTACAATGTAATCCATATGATTCTCATCGAACTCTATGTCGACTTCTTCCATGTACTCTTTGATATAGTAACATGGGTCTTCTGCACAATTTATGTATTTTTGTTTAGTCTCGTCACTTGCACCATCTGATTGTTTGATGACATCTTCTATCTCTGACTTGGCTATTTTAGATGTATTTGATGGTGGGGGTGCGATGTCTATATCTTTCCAACCGTCTTCGAATATCTCTATGTTCTCGTACTTTACTCGTTTTAGTTTCTTCGGTTTGTCGAATACGAGAGTGTCTAGAGACTCTAATACTTCTCTAATATACATCTTCTGCGGTCAATAGGATTCTGTCTTCTCCTATGTACCCCTCATATATTAGAACACCATAACCAATACTATGTTCTTCTATATTGGTGACTTGGGTCTTCTCTGCATAGATTTTGATTTCTTGATTCTCATCAAAGTTTTGTTTGATTTGCGTTCTTAGATAATACTCGTCTTGAAGTTTGATTTTACCGACATGTTGCGCCTCGTCAATCATCTCTGGTGAGAATGCATCTTCGTCTTTGAGTAGTCTATAGAAGTCTTCATACAACTGGTCTGCCTGTTCTGCATCTAAGTTAGTATGTTCTTTGAGTAAACCAAGTGCGACTGCATATGATGCTAATTGTGACTTACCACCTGGCAGTTTTCTGATTAGTTTCTTTAGATTGAATACGAGTCTATGTAGAGGTGTAAGGGCGTTCTTCTCTTCTTTAGACTTAGGGTTGTTTGCAAGTTTCTGATTAGGGTTGTCGGGGTCTACTATAAACTTAACACGAACACCATTCTGGTCAATGAACCCAAACTTATACGCAGGAGTTTTCTCAAAAGGTGTTGTCAACATCTTTAGCATCCTGAATACGATTAAACTGTCTATTACTCTTCCGACCATATATCTATTTATGCAATCTGAATGACTACAATTCTCTCAATCTGTTTGCGAGTTTATCATCTATAGGGTGGTCTATCAACCAACCCTCTTCTATGAGTTCTAGATACAACAACATGGTCTTGATAGATGCCCAATGTTCATTATCTTTAATCTTAAAAGATAACATTCTCATACATGCCTCGTACCCAAATACATTGAATAGACATATGATATGATTCAACATGAGGCGTTCTCTCATCTCACCATTCTCATGGTAGCGATGAAGTAATCGTTTTAGATATCTGAACCTACGCAGGTCTTCATTAAAGTCCTCAATGTCTTCACACTGAGGGTCATCATAATGCTTTTGTGCGTATGCGTTGAAGTTTTTTGCTGTGATTTTGTCAAAAAGACCCATAATATAATAGTTTGTTGTTGTGTCTACAGTATTATTTAGTAGACACGAATGTAGTAAGGTCTAGACTATTGAACCGTAGACTTTGAATGAACCAGTTTCTAGTTGTTCGTATTTAACTTTCAAAGAGATGTTTTTCTCTTCTTTATCAAATTCGTCATGAGCTGTGTCAACTGACTTACCAAATACACCACCAAACTGAGTAAACTCTAGGTTTAATTCACCTGAACCAGAGAACTCTTCGTCTTGTACTACGCCATGACCTTCTACTGATACTTTCTTATGTAGACCCAACTGAGATAGTTTTGATTCCATCTGTTGGATAGCAGCCATAGGGTTCATGAACTCTGATACTGCAACATGACCTAACACTGCATTAAGTTTGTTCTTAACTGCCTGTGAGTCTATGTCGTAAGGTGTTGTTGAGTCTAACCCAAAGTCTCCACCCAAATTTTCTGTTAAATATTCATTAAATGTTTTCATATCTTTTCCTAACTTGATGTTGCAACACCAACACCCAATATTTCGGCGTTAGCGGCAAAGATTTCATTTGATGCATCTTTAGATACTACTTCAGTACCAGATGCCTTTAAAGTAAATGTACCTATTAGTACATTCGCACTGGTCTCGACTGATACTAATCTATCAGTCGTTCCAGAATTCACTAGTCTTACGTTCGTTGAAGACCCGAAGTTTGAACCGTTAGATGTGGATGTACCACAAGCTGCTTCAGTTCCTAATACTTTTATTTTCATATCAAATTACCCTAAATTTATGCAACTACTGTTACTGTACCAGCGGCAGAACCAATTCCTGCGGCACTAGTGATTGTTGAAACTGTAGCAGTTCCTTTGTCTTTAACAGTACCACCATTTAAACTCAGTGGATTAGTGCCAACTGAAAGAACATCGTCTGCGTTAGTAGCGGCGTTTGCAGCTGCAATAACTAGTGAGAATGTTAATTCGTTAGTACCTGTACCCGATGCATATGAAAGTGCATGTGGTCCACGACCTGTACCCGTTCCTTCGTTACCGTTAGTAACAGATAGTTGAGGTGTTCCAGTAACATCAACTGCTTCGTTGAATAATGCCTTGACTGAGAGTGTAAACCCAGCAGACTTATCAGCGGCAGTAGTTACCCATGTAAGTTTAGTGATATCAGCAGCACCAAGTTTAACCGTTAGGTTCTTGATTGCAACTAGTCTTTCTGTTAATGTTCTTGAACCAACTGTTTTAGAAAGTTCCCAACCACCTGCTGTGGCTTGGGTCTTGTCTTTCTCAGCAGTACTCAAATAATTCGGTTTTGACTCGGTTCCCGATGTATGTCCCCATAATGCCATTTTAATTTCCTCTTTGTGTTTTATCCAGCAACTTTTAGTATCGCATTGAATGTTTTACTAAACGTATTTGTATCTTTCTGTAATAGTTGTAAGTATTTAGTTCGAATCGGTGCTCTAACCTTCATTAAAGTGTCATGAACTTTGACTGCATCTGCGTTCTTAATCTTAATCTTCTTCATATCATCTGTTCTGACTTCACCATCTTTGGTTCCATCTTTAAACTTACGAAGTTGAATCAACATTGTAGCGTCAGGTCTGTTTTGAACCCCTGTCGCCTTTGATTGCATTGCATCCATGGCACGATTGAAGACTTCATCTTCAGATGCCTCGGCATACTTACCCTTTGCCATACTAGATATCTTATCTATTTTGGCTTTCAAATCTTTCTCGTTCTTTGATTGTGCAACAGCACGAGCGATTTTCTTATTTCCTGCATCGGACATCATACCAAAGTCAGCAATCTTTTCCATTACTTGTTTGACATTTCTTGACGCCTCTACTGCATCCATAATTTGTTTCTTGGCGTAACCCAACTTCTTTAATTTCTCTTTAAAGATTTTGGTTCTGCCGTCTGATGTTTTGATATATTCCATTATTTTGTAAGTGGTCCGTCTAGTTCGCCATTAGCAGCTAATTCTTTGTATGTTGATAATGCTCTTCGTGCCTCTACAATACCGTCATTGACTTTCATCATGTATGTTGACCTACCATATTGTAGTTTATTCATACCTCTGTATGCCTTCTCTAATAATGCATCCATCTTTTTAACAGCATTTACTTCTTGTACTCTGTTAAATTCCTTACCTTCTGTAAGTTCTTGTTGTTCTGTAAATGACTTTAGGTTCATTTTATTTCTCGTCAAAGTGTGTTACTGTTGAAGGATCACCATATGATGATTTGCCTCTTGCGACTGCATCAAAGTCTCTGAGTTTCTTCTTAGTTCCACTCATAACGATTAATGTATCGTCTTTACCTTTGTTCATAGTAATCTTTAACTTCATCATCTTAGCAGATTGTTGGAATTTTTGTTCTTCGGGTCTCTGCATTCCTTTAACTCTGTAAGTAATCATCTCTTCTGCAAAGACATCATCGTTTTTCCACTCATCTACTAGATGTTTGTATGTATCGAATTGATTTGCTTCTGAAGTATCGGATGAACTATCGTGTTTTTTACCATGTTCAGCGTCTTTATGTTTTCTTAGAGCAAGGGCATTTCTTTGTTTTTCTAGTCTTTTAAGATTCTTTTCTCTTTCTGACTTTGCGAATTCTTTAGACTTATCTGTTGGTTTCATTCTTCTTAGATTGAGTTCTCTCTCTTTCTTCAACATATCTTTCTGTTTATCAGTCATGTCACTCTGAGATTTCTTCTTCCAATCTGCACCATCATCGTCTTCGTTTTGTTGTTGTCTTTTGATTTGGTCAGGTGTGCGATATTGGCCATCTCTATAGACTTTGCCTTTGTGTGACTCTCTTTCCTTTTCTTTCTGTTTTTTTACAGATTCAGGTGTGCGCCATTCGCCGTCTTTATAGACTTTGCCAGCTTCTTCTTTTAAGTCGTCTTCCCACATATTTCTATATGTGTCCATTACTGACTTGATAGCCATGCCTTTCGCTTCTTCGTGTTCTTCGTGTCTTGCATCAATTTCGTCTGTCATGTACCCAGCGAACTTACCTTTCTTAATGGTGTTCTTCTTGATGATGTTAGATAGTTTATCTTTCTTCTTAAGAAGTTGTTTCGCCTTGATTCTGTCATGGTAGAAAAACTGATGTGTTTTGTTAGTCTTGTCGTCTTTTACAGTATAAGACTGTCTGTCCATCTTAACGACTTTACCCATGTATTTTGCACCATCTTTTTGGTAATAATCGATTTCTGTTCCGACTTTAACTGATTTTGGTGTCTCTGTACCCATGCCATGTTTTGCAAGAGCTCTGAAGTTCTCGTCAATAGATTCTTTGGTGTACATATTACGAGCGAATTCAGTATCAACTTGGTCCCAACCACCACCGTGGTCTTCTGCTGTCTTTAGTTTACTTAATGAGACATATAGAGGTTGTAAGTCTACACCGTTTTTATAGTCACCTGATTTACTGTAATTTGGGTCAATCATAAGACCGACTTTGTATGCACTTGAACCTTCTTGAGGTGTTGAGTAAACTGGTTTCTGTTTGATTTTGTTTGTTCTACAATATGCATCAACCATCTTCTTTGCACTTTCAAAGTCTTTCTTGTTCTCTTCTGAAGTGATTCTGTCTCCTTTACCACCTCTGAATTGAATGTAGAAATCTACACATCTAGAGTATACTTTATCTGTATAAGGTTTGAACTTCTCATCTAAGAGGTTAAGGTCATCTCTGAATGTTTCTTCGTTTGCGTATTGTAATGCCTTTTTAACTTCTTTTGAGTTTCTTACTTCACGACCAAAGAACTTTTGTATCTCTTTACCAGCGATGTCCATTGCACCACCCATGTCGATTGCAACTTCTACTGCCTTCTTGATTGTCGCATCTGAAACTTTGTTTCTTCTGAAATATGTAGATACTTCTCTACCAGTCAATTTCATCTTACCATAAGGACCTAAAGGATTTACTTTTCCATCCTTGTCTAGTATTGTCTTTGCCTCTTGAAATATATTCATGAGTTACTTCCTATGATACTGAGTTAATTATTGTCTTGACTGTTTCGAAGCCATATTTGTTGATAAGTACATTGAAATCTTCTTTCATTGCCTTCAAGTCTTTTAGATTACCACGATATTTGATTTTGCCTTCTTCGACTTCTTTATCGTCTTTGTCGTCAGTTTTTTTACCGTTCTTCTTGTCTATTGCTTTCTGAAGAGCAGGTGGTAATGTTCCTTCTAGAGTTTGTTTCTCTTTTTTCTTCATTGCTGACTTCTCATCTTCGTCTTCATCACCATCGACTTCTTCTTTGTTGATGTTCTTAGAGATTGCCTTTCTTTTCTTATCAAGATACTCATCTGAGGAATCAGTGTCGCCATCGTTGTCGATGTCTTTGTCTTTACGGTCTGCAAACTTCTTCTTGAGTGCCTTAGGTTGAACTTTATCCATACCTTCGCCATCGTCTGACTTGTCGTTAGAGTTATCTTCACCCAACTCGTCTTTGATTTTAGCGGCAAGGTCTCGGATGTTTCTATTGATTATATCGCCCTTATTTTCAGCGGCATCGGCGGCGTCATCTCTACCTTGGTCTCTTGCTTGAGTTGCAGTGTCATCAGCTCGTTGTCTATTTTTTCTCATGGTTGCAATTTTGTCTTGCATACCCTGGATTCTTTGTTTCTTTAGAGCTGCGGTAGCATTAAAAGGTGCTTCTGAAAGATGCCCCTCTAACATGGTTCGCATGTCATCGATTAGATTTTGTGAGACACCTGGTCCCATTCCCTTGAAGTCGTTCATTTTATTTCCCCATTTTCGAAGTAGTCGAACATTTTTTGTTTACCGTTTTCGTTTAGTCGTAATGACTTGGCGAGTCTGCCAAGCATATTTCTTTCTGTTAATTTTTCTATGGTCTTCTCAACAGATTCTTTTGAAGTAGTCAATTCTTCTTCTACCAGTCTAAGTTCTTCTGTTAGACGGTTTCTCTTTTGTTCAAGAGTTTCTTCTTGACTTTCTTCTTCTGCTATTTCAGCAAATGCAGTCTTGAGAAGTTGTTCAACCTCATCCAGTTCTGCATCTTCCTTAATCTGTTCTTTAGATACAGTCTCTTTAAGTTCGTTAAAACCCTTGACTTGTTCTAATGCTTGTTTCCAGTTTTTGTTTTCCATGATATAGTTATTTATATGTTCTCAATCCTTACGACTAAATCATTTTGACCCTTAATTACCCTATGAAAGGTTTCTTTAAGAATATGATAATCTTGTCCTATTTTTAAATCTTCAGGCAATGAGTCATCTAACTGCAATTGCCACCCACTTCCAGATAAAACATGAACAACTCTGTTCTTTTTATCTCGATGCCAAACCAACTCATCGTCATCTAAAGACATATGAAATGTACGATAGATGAACTCTCTGCCAGTTCCGTGTTGTTCTGATACTACTTCTGTATAAGGTTTCACAACAGTATTTAGTATGTTACTTTTACCAGTAAAACGAACCACCACCACTCAAACCTAATTGTTTGGCGTATCGTGGTAGTCTGCAAGACCAGTAACCTGGGGTTGTTTTGTCTGTTGCAGTATCACAATTGTGTCTTGCAACATATGATGCCCTTGCCTTAGGGTCTTTAAATTTGACTGATAGATTGGCGCCACCATCTTTTGCACCAAATGATACTTTCTTTGTTTTGCCACCATCTTTGACATAGACATAGAACTTCTTAGTTCCGCCTGCCTTAGGTTTCCCTATAGGTTTGTCTGAGTCTTCTTCTTCATTCATGTGCATCATAGGGCAATCTAGAGGTACGAGATTTCCCTCATACACCTCATATTCACCTAAGTCTGTATCTATAACTTGTTTATCTATCTCTGTAAGTCTGTATCTACCTTCTGCATAGAGTTTTCGTGCCTCTTTGATAACTTCAAAGTACATCATTGAACCTAGTCTGAAAGGATTGTCTAGTAAGTTTGTTTCTGTTAGTTGCAAGTCTGCGATTGTCTCATCGATAGCCATGCCTTTAAATGTGTTTATTTTCATTTAGGTGCGCCTGGAGGTGCGACATCTTTGAGTGACTTCTTGCCTTTACTCATCTCTTTCTGTCTTACGACTTTCAACATTTTCTTGGCGAGTTTAGATATTGCTTTTGTTTTCTTGTCGAGTATCTTTTCTAGGGCCCTTTTTTGTCCCATGCCCAAGTCGGCCATACTCTTACCCTTTAGTATTCTCTTTGCAACTTTGCCTCTGGCTTGTTTTTGAGCTCTCTTCATAAGAATCTTAGGGTCTAGAATCTTTCTCTTCATTGCTTTCTTTCGTGCGAATTGAATCTTCGCTTTGTTCTTACGCATGGCTCGTTTGAGTTTCATACGAGTTTGGATAGAAACCACTTCAGACACTACTTCTGAAGTGACCTCTTCCTCAAATAAAGACCTGAAATCTTTAGTCATCATTAATTCCTTATTTTCCAAATGTCGGGTCAATCTTATAACCGTCTTTCTTCAATTGTGCGATTTTCTTTGTATCTTTCTTAGATACTGTGGCTCTTTCATGACCACCTTTGTTTCTTACTAATCTAACATTGTTTTTTGCGGAGTCTTTCTCTAAACCTTTGGCCATTTTATCTTGACCCCAAAATGAACCCTCATTCACTTTCTTTGAGAATAAGTCTTTTGCTCTTTTGCCTAGTTTAATTTTACCTTTAAGTTTTCTGAGTTTGTTTCTGATTTTACCAGCCATACCCTTTGCAAGATTCTTAAACATACCTTCTTGAATAATCTCATCTGCCTGAGTTAGTTCTTCAAACATTATCTCACCATCGCCTGTCATATGTTTGATTGCGGTGTATAGACATTCTCGTGTCATTGTATCGTCAGCGCCCAAAGGACCAGGTAGTTTTTCGAATACTAGAGACATTTCATTCCACATGTATGATGCGAGCATATCTTTTTTGTCGGCGCCCATTGGCGGCAACTCTGAATCATCATCAAAGAATGTTTCTAGTTTCTTTTGACCTTGTTTAAAGTATTTTCTCATGGCATCATTCATTTTGTTATTTGCTTTGGTGATTTGTGCCTCAGTCATACGGTCACCAATGAATGCGAAGTAGTAATCACCACCTCTGATAGGATATGATAATGCAGTCCACTCATTTTTCATGGCACTGTTATTTTGGTAATGGTCTTCATCTTCGTTGTCTTCAATCCATTTGACTTCAGCTGAATCTAAACCAACCATACCAGCGTATTTTTTAACAGGTATTTTCTTAGATAGACCTTCTGCAATAATGATTGCATCGATTTCTTCTTCAAGTTCGTTTAAGTTTACTGACTCATTGTAAGGAAAACCCTTTAAAGGATTATCAAACATCATAGACATATGATTCTTCTTGCCTTCTTTGTTCTTCTTACCTTGAATCTTTATCATCTTATCTACAGTTTCAGTGTAAGATGTTTCTAATTCACCTGGTGTGTCTGCCTTGTAAGCAGAAAGCATTTCATCGGTGCCCATTAGATGAACCCCTTGGTCGCCTGTTTTATTTCCGTTTGCCATTTTTGATTATACCTCTTTTAACTAGTCTCTCTCTGAGTCTAGGTTCTTTTCTATTATAGTTTTGAGAGACTATTGATAGATTAGATTTATCATTATTCTCTGGATTGTTGTCTTTGTGATGCACATCTTTATCTGGTGTAAGATTCTTGTTATCTTCTAGACTCTTACGAGCCGAGTTTCTTGCAGCTCTTCTTTTGATTTGTTTAGGGTCTTTGTGATAATTCTCGTACTCTGACTTGTAGTCTCTGTCTTCTTCGACTTCGGTCTCTTCTTTCCTACCCTTTTCATATTTCTTAATGGAGTCTTTTGCTGACTTCATCATTGCTTTTTGATGTGCCTTTTGTTGAGACTGATTTCTCTTTCTCATGACATCTGAATGTCTTTCTTCTAACTCTTCACCCATTACTAAACCACTTATCTGTTGTGCGATTACTTGTAGTGATGATGCCGGTATAGATGCGAGTACTTTCAGTTGGTCTTTAGTTAGACCTTTAATCTTACTGAATGCCTTCTTGATGCCGTTGGTGTTCTCTTCGAGCTCTAATTCTTCTGCACTCATAGGGACACAATTGGGTACTTCTTTACCGTTCTTCTTTTTCATGCCCATTTGTTTGTAACCTTTCCAGCATGCCTCTTGTATCTCTGTTTCTTCAGTGAACATAGGTGCAAGTGCCTTGACGATTTGACCAAGCGAAGCTGGATCCATGTTAGAAATAAAGTCTTTCTCTTTATTACTAACACCTTTGAGGCCCTTTACTTTATTCCAAGTATTGGTATATTTTCCCTTCTCTTGTAATGAGGGAGTTTTCTTGGGCAGAACACGTTTCAATGATTTCTTATCAGCATTAATTCTGATGTTAGTTTCTGAAACTCTGCGAGATTCTAATAGTCTTTTAAATAATGTAGTCATATATCTATTTATTAATTTTTTTAGTTAGTAATTGTCTCTGTTTCCACAGAGTAGCGGGTTTGTTGCCTGGAAACGATGTACACCATGATAATAGTTTACCATATATGGCATTAGTCTTTCTTTCCAGTGATGATAGGTCATCATCATTGGTTATAACCATCATGTCTGAACCAAAGATTCCTTTCATTTGCGTGATGTTTTTCAGAGACTTATCGTAATCTTTCTTTACAATCTCAGGAGGAAGTTTTCTTGGGCGTGATGCGTTTCTTTTTTGTGCATTATCTAATGATGCACTTACACACACCATTCTACATTCGTAACCTAATCTGACTAAACTCTGATAATACATCTTGACCTTTCTTGCATCAGCACTTGTTGTATCGAACACCAGACCTAATCTTGAATCAATCCATCTGTCTTGTTGTCTTGCAGTCATTCGTTTTGCTTTCTTTCTGATAGGGTCTCTAACATCGGCAGGTACTAGTTTTAAGTCTAAAGTTTGGCCTGCCTTCTTTAAACCTTGTTCGAATGACTTGTCTGTATTTACTGTCTTTAATCCCATTGTCTTGAAACCTAGTTTCTGAACAACAGTTGACTTACCAGAACCTGGACCACCCATTAAGAACACTGCCTTAAAGATACCTGGGTCATATACACCTTCACGAAGTAAGTCTTCAATCATGTAGTCTGGTAAAGTAGAGAAGGATTCTTCTGCGATTCCCATACCCCTACGCACATCTTTGTATAGTTTAGCTGCGAGTTTTTTATCTGGCACACCTTGTTTGAATGATTCAAAGTCATCTTGTTCTGCGGCCAATCTCATCTTAGATGCACTCATACCTGATATATCTTCTGCATCTGGATCCCTTTCACCGGCACTGATTATGTTTATCTCATCAAACTTATAGAAACCATGTCTTGCCTTTACACCGTTGTACTTCTTCAGTAACATATCGAACTCTCTGATTCTATCTGAACCAACAACCATATTGATACTTTTGTACCCTTTGTTGTGTAGTGCGTTTGCCACATCAAATACAGTTCTTGCACTTGCATCTGGCACACCTACTTTCTTAGAGAAGAACTTTCTGAGGTATTGAATCTTACTTTTATGATTTAGAGGGTTCTTTTTCTTATCGTTTGAGTGTGAAGTGAATATCATTGCATCACCACTAACGGACTTTGCTACCCTAGATAGTTTATCAACTAGTTTGCCATGTCCAATCGTAGGTGGGTTGAACCTTCCGAATGAGAAAACGGCGGGGTTACTTTTCGCTTCTGATAGAAATGTATTTAAAGTTTTCATTATTTGTCCCATGCCTTTGCAGCCGTAAAGTTATTTAGTGAGAACTCCATACGGTCTACTAACTTAACTGCCTTACCACTGTCATCGATTGCAACATATCCTTCTGGATTAACTACTTTTAATCCTGAATCAGTTCTTACGAATGTGCCGATTGATTTTGCTTTGTTTAATCCTTTGATGATGATGCCCTTTGCCTTGACCAGAGTTGTTTGAAAATCGGTCAATGCAGTTATGAATGTCTTGAGACTTCTAATGTCTCTGACTAGGTCTTCACCAATCTGTATCTTAATATCTTTTGTCTTCTGCATCTTAACCTTTGCGACTACTTTATCTTTCCAGTAAGCCTCAAAATGTTTCAGATAGTCATTATAGTTCAAGTTGAACTTGCCCTTTCTTATTTGTGCGTTCATGTATGTCTTGTATGTTGCACCTGCACCTTTAGATGAAATAGTATCTTGTATCTTCATGAACTTAACTATGTCTGTCTTTTTAATCTTATGGAATGCCTTACCCGTTTTAGTAAGTAGATTAGATAGTTCTAATGTTTCTTTTCCAGTGAGTGTAGAATTACCTGCAACATTCTTAAAGGTTGCATCGTCAATCCATACATCTCTGTTATGACCTAGAGTTGATGTATCTGCACCAAATGATGCACCCAAATCTTCTATAGTTGCACCAGAGTATGTTGTATGAAATACTATGCCATACTTGGCGTCTGCAATCTCTTTACCCAGTTTTGATTGAACTGGTACTGCATACAGAATTGTGTTAGGTTGAAATGTTATGTGGTCTACATCGTCTATCTTCTTAATCACCTTGTCTGTCTCGGTGAACATTAAGTCACCTTGCATTACTTTATTCCAAGATAGTCTAGATAGATACTCGTATGAGTCAATGAACTTCTTCTCTAAGTCACCAGATAGTTCTGATGCAGCCTTGATTTCTGCAACTGAGGTGTAGAACAATGGTTCTTTATTGAATAGTGATTTCTTTGCGACAAAGAATCTGCCGTCTTCTGGATGTGTACCACAAAATATTGCAGGTGCCCCATCCCATTTTACTGTCATGTTGAATTTTTTCTTAGCATTTCCCTTCATCATATCTCTTAAAGATTGAAGGAAATTGATAGAAGCACGACCACCATCAATACCGTTGTTGATGATTTCGTCTTCTAAATGTTCTAAGTGTAGATTTTTAACGGCCATAAGTAATTATCACAATGTTGTGTATAACTACTATTTATGCGTTTCGAAAGTTGTTATGCGTCAGCGTCAGCATCTATCAAAGTTTGTAGATGTGCCGAGTCAGCTTCACCTTCGGTAATGGTAGCAGCAATTAGGTCTCTGCCTGCTGCCAAGTCGAGGTCTTCGTCTCGATTGGTCCATTGTTCGAATAATGCACCACTTGTTACTGAAGCGTTTGCACTTCTCCATGCAACTAGGGCGTCTATAATAGTTCCTGTTCCTGTCCAAGTATGAGCTTTCGTTGGATGTGCAACACCTGATGTGTTTTTGTAATCGGATGATTCAGTCAACTCAATCAGACAACTGCCGTCATCGGTTGTTTTAGTATAGAAATGAATAGAGTATGAAGAACCATCTCCACCACAAAGTTGCCATTCCTTTCTACTTCCAAGTAATCTTTGGTCTAATACTGTTTTTTGGTCTGTGGCTGCGCCCATTTGAATCTCCGTTGTTTAAATTCTATATATCTATTTAGTTTTTTGCTAGCGGTCTAGAGTGCAATTTATCATCTAATAGTGAAACTTTTCGCATTAATGTTTCTGCTTTCTTAGTTTCGCCTAGAGATTTGAGTTCTTTAATATCTCTTTTGAGTTGCACCTTTTTCTGAAGTACTGAAATGACTTCTTCTGGCTTTAAATTTTTCGTCATAAATGTTGTATGCAGGTATTGTACGCTTCGGTTCCTGTATACTCCTCATTTGTATTGACATTAATACATTTTTGATTCAACCCATTTGAACCTGATTCAGTATAATGCCAAGTACTCGAAGACTTAGTTTGAGAATCATCTCCATAAAGTAGATATTGATTCTTATACAAATCTTCAAAGTCTGTATGTAAACTATTTATGTCATCTAAAACATATTGTATTGAATTAGTGTCTCTATTTGCCATAATAGTCTGTAAGTCATGATTGAAGTAACCATTGTTACCATCTCTGAGATGTATCTCGTAAGCGCCATGTATATCGATGAATCTATGTTCGTTATCGACTATGTATGCCTTACTGGTACTGCCCCCTTGAAAGAGACCAAATCTTATTACATGTCTTAGACCAGTATTCGCTGTGTTGTTCTCAAGTGTTATGTGTGCATAAAGATTACTGAATGCGGCCGCCTTAGACTCATATGTTTCTGTGGTGTATATGTTAGAGTTCGCTTCGATGTTCTCTAAGGTTAAAGTTACTGCATTGCCTGAAGAGTCTAGTATCTGACCTTGGTGGTTTGCAGTTATGTTCTGATATCTATTAATTCTATTCCATCTCCAATCTGCATCTGAGTCTTCATAGTCTGATACATTCATAATATCAAATGAAACGGTTGTAAAGGTCGAGTCGGTCATGATAGTGCCGACAAAATCTTCTGATAGAACTGTGGTCATGTTATAACCATACTGAGACTCTAAGAGTTGTTCTATTTTAGATGTGGTTGTGAGGAAGTCTACGATTCTCTCTGCCGTGGCGCCTTTCTCAGTGTCTTCGGATGCGATATAATCATCATAGAATTTGAATACATCGATATCGAATTGTTGTGATAATGTTAATAGAGTGCCATTGACTTTGCCTAGAACTGATTTTGCGACATTATCTGATGTCGTACCACAACCATCTGCGACTGCGATTGTTTGGGTCAAGTCTTCTGCGACATAACCTGTAAACAATGTAGTGAATGGCGTAACATTTGCTACACTGTAGTCTGCGTTGTATTTGTATGGAAAGAAATACATTGTATATGCATCTTCTACATATCCCCTATCTGAATCATATGCACCTACTGGTACATTTGCGACTCTTGGTCTATTGTCGGCACATTGTTGTGACCAGTTATTGATTGCAGTTGTATCGGATGAGTCGAATGTATAGATGTTATCACCTTCAGTTGCGAGTGGTTCACCCTCATCTCTGACTAAATTCCAGTTATAATCTATGAATACTTCAGCACCACTGACATATCCATCAATGACTCTTGTTTCACCGTAGGTGAAAGTTGATGCGATTGTAGTTGTTAGTACTTCCAACACCGGAGGAGTCAAGGAGGCGCCGCCTCCGCCACATCCAACTAGGGTTAATGCACTTGCTGTTAATAATATTTTCTTCATCTTATACCTCTGTATATTTGGTACGACTGACAGGACTTGAACCTGTAACCTACTGCTTAGAAGGCAGTTGCTCTATCCAGTTGAGCTACAATCGCACTATTCTTTAAAAATCGCCATCAGCGACTTGGACAACTGTTGTGCCTCTTTGTCTCCACATCTCAACAACAGAATTTCTGTCATCGAATACAAGGTCGATTTTACCACCAACCTTCTCGAAAAGTGTTGCAAGTTCTGACTTGAATTCAACATCACTTCTGAAGTCATCATCCAATCTCAAGAACACTCCTTTATGGCCTTTGCCAATCCACTCTTCAATTTGAGCTTCAGTGATACTTCTTTGTTCTTCGTTTCTTGCACTAAAGAAGGCAACATCGTCACCTTGTGCAATGAATCTCTTAGCGATATCACAAACCCATTGTACAGGAGTGTCAAATCTAGTCTGTTCTTTGAATGACTTCCAGTCGGTAGGTCTTTGAGTAACGTGATGTCTCCTATGGTCGCAATCAGCGATTGTACCATCGACATCAAAAATAATTGTTTTCTTTTCTTTCTTCATACTACTATCCTACACAAATATGAGGGTCATTGTCAACCAATTTCTGATAGAATTCAAGACTAATTTTGTTGCGAGATTTCACTTTCTCTAATTTATCTTTGTTCAGATACAAGATTTCGAAATCATCACCCAGTTGAGTGTGAGTAGTTTTGGGTGTTTTAGACTTAGCTATAATTCTCTCGTGAAGTTTACCAAGTATTCTAGTCTCATTAATGTCCTTTCTAAGAATGTAAACTAGTCTCCCTTTGTAATCGATACCTGACTGAATGAGTTCTTGGTCTTCTTCTCTTAATTTATCTAATTTCCGTAAATCTGTAGTTGATTGCCAAGAGGCTTTGCCTGATAGACTTGTACTATCTGTCTCGGTCTCTATCTTGAGCTCCGACCATCGACCAATAGGACTTGTAGCATCATGGCCATGGATGTGCAAGTTGGGTGTGTAATTGATAATCTTGCATATGAGAGGTTCACCGGTCTTTCTCATATCCATACACATTGCCCACCGTCTGACTAAATCATAAATCGGCTGTTCAATGGTCTCACCTTTGAGGTACTTGACCATTAAGTCGTCAGCGTTATTAGGATTATAATCAGACATGTATCACATCTGCCTTAGGTCTGCAACCATCTTTTCGGTTTCGATTTCCATTTGGCGTTTGAGGCATAGGATAGCATTCTCAATAGCGATATCTCTCTGTTCATTTGCCTTAAGTAGTGCCTTTTTACTGGCGACATCTAGATGCTTATATGCATCTGGTGTGGCGAATCCATCACGGAACTCAATGGCAGCTTGTCTCATATCTTCCGTCACTTCAAAATTATTAGACCATGGAACTGCCCCACATCCCAAAAGTTTACCAAGTGACTTCTGTTGAGATTTTTCTGTTAGACTCTTATCGTTAAGTACGACCGTTGCGTTACCAGCTTGATTTGCGATTCTAAGTCCGCCCCTTTCTTCTATTACTACACTTTTCATAAATTTCTCCTATTTGATTTTGTGTTTAGTTATGTCTATGAACTTACGTCTAGACTTTGAAAATTGTTTCATTGGAGACTTAAAGATTATCTCATCTTTAGTTCCAGTTTTGATGTAACCTACGAGATGCAATGCCTCATTGACAATGTAGGTGTGATTTGATACAGAGTAATTTGCCTCTGACCAATCAGTGATTTCTTTAAGATACTTCATTGAGTGCCTCTTGTGATTCGAACCATTTGCCTAGTGACTTCTCACCGACAACCTTGTCGCCATTGGTCATGATGTACTCAACATGATATGACTGGATTTGTTTCATGGTCTGAAACTCTTCAGCCAAGTTGGCATCTTTGCCGTATGTCCATACTTGGACTTTAGAGACTACCTCTTCTCTCATGTACCCATACTCACCATTGTCGGTGAACTTGGAAGAAGTCCAACAACCCTCTTCGTTCTTGTTAAGAACATAAGGAGTTTCCCAATGTTCGATGTGTTTACCTATATCATTCTCGTCAATAAGTTCCCAATCTAGGACATATTCCATTGAAGCGGCATTCTCGTAAGAATGAAGAAATGCAGTCTCATCAACCAGACCTTGAAGGTACTCGGAGTTGATAAAGTCCACATCTGTAATCAGATATGAAGACCCACCCTTGAATTTCCAATACGGTTCTGAAACACCATGTTCATAATCTTCATTATGAGCGGCATAGTTCTCTTTGTATTGTGTTTGAATTATTAGGTTTAGCATAGTCTTTCTCCGTTTCTGTATGTTCTTTCTACTGTTCCATCCTATCAAAAAGTGACACCCATTGTCAACCCCTAAGCTGCCAAAGCAGTGTAAGGTTCCCAACATCCGTGAAGGCCGATTGCAGAGTTGTCGCAACCCCTTCCGTCAATCCAGAATTGTAAGTCGAATTTTTTATAACATTCAGCAGGTAAAGATATCTCTTCGTGTTTCCATTGAGGAGACCTTTCGAAAGTATCTTTCCAGTTTGTTTTTTGGACTGGTTTAACTACCAGGTGGGTGTCGGTAACTTCTTTTATAATTGCGGTATACTCATACCCATTAATTATAAATTTGCAGTCATCCATCCCTATTTCGATGTAATCATCTACGAATTTGTATGTCATTTTTGTCTCCTTTTTCATTATGGAATAAGGATAACAAAAAAAAGGGGCTACTGTCAACCCCTCTGTCTATCTAATTACCCCAAGGAGCAATCCAATGTTTATAGAAACTCTTTCCCCATTTATTGAGAAGTTTCATCATCATCTCTAGATATGCCCATAAGTTCTTCTTTCTTTTGACGAAGTTCCATTGAGACATCATTGTCTGTTGCAATAGTCATGTACATCATGGGTGCAGTACCAGAACTCTTTGGTTTCCATACCTTAGAACCCCATAACTTAGAGAACTCAATTGCTGTTGTATTGTCTTCATGTATCCATGCAGTTACATAAGGATGTTCTGCCCACACGATAGTCAGCAATTTTTTCATGGCATCAGGATACATTCCGTTCTTTGTTGCACAACAATCATAAGTGAAGTAGGTCAAAGAATCTCTGTTCTCATCTTCTTCTTCATCTACAAGTGTTATCCACCCAATAATAAAGCCGACAACTTTGCCTTCATGTAAACAGACCCACGAGTCTTTTAAATTATCTGCCATGAAATGCCATGTTTCTTGTGATTGTAATTCAGCTTCACCGTGAAAATGTAGTTCTTCTTCATGTTGAAGTTCATAGCATCCTACTGCGTGTTCTGATTTAAGTGTTGTTATTTCGTATTCCATTTTTATATCCTGTTTGGTGCTGAGTGTCGGGTTCGAACTGACGACCTACTGATTACAAATCAGTTGCTCTACCAACTGAGCTAACCCAGCGTGTTAATTAAAAGTTAAAAGTTAGTTTGCCTGATACTAGTTTTCCTTTAGTCATCATGTCTTCACCAGCCATGACACTAAAATTAAATCCGTTACCAAGTTCTTTCATCATGCCTAACATAACCATTGTTTCGTTCTGTTGAAAATAAGTGTATTCAATTTTAAACTTAACATTATTTATAATAGGTAGTGATGTGGGATGTAAGTAAGTTAAAGTTGCAGTCTCATCTTTTGTTTCATATGATTCTACATCTGTTTGATACAGATAACCTAGTAATTGTCCACCCCATGATAAGTCATACCATCCACCTATCTTCCATTCTGAGAAGTCACTCTGTTCATCATTGAAATCGTAATCGACATATCCCATATCAAAGTATAGATTCTCCATTATTGGTATCACTGCACCTGCGTATACATCTACTTCTCTATTGTTCTCACCAAACTCAACTTCAGATGTCCATGCACCTGCGTATACTTGATAATTACCAAAGTTCTGTTTTACATCAATACCAGTTTGCCATGCAGGACCATTGCCTTGTGACATGCCTCTCCATAAGTAATCATTGGTGTATGATAAGTTTCCTGTAAAATCAACTGCGAAAGTTGATGTCGATAGCATCAATAAAAATGCTGTAAATATGTTTTTCATATTATTCTCCTTCTACTAAAAATTTAGTATCTTCTATTAATTTGTCAAGTTCTTCTAGATTAACATTGTTTGCATCTAAAAGTTCAACGGTAAATGTGTCTTGGTCTTTGTTATGTGTTACCATGTGTGGAAACGAAACATTCAGGCCCTCTAGTTTGGTCATTGATTCTTCAAATTGTCTGTATTCATCTCTGCCTACTGTCACTTTCTTTTTGTGTGTTACTGGTAACATGTCTAAAATGTTCATCTACCTACATCTCCTAAATATTTTTGTTTACATTCTTCCCATGACATCGAAATGATATCATCATAGAATAATGTTTCTGTTAAATTTTGTCTTTCTGCGTTCATGAGGTTATTTATTCGTTTAGCCGCATACTTATCCTTCCACAATTGTGTAAGTGTTTCGACTGAACCATCGTTGTTGTTTCTGACTAATTTGTCTTCTTCTATCTCACCTCTTAGAAACTCTCTGGTGTTTTCATAGAAACAAGAATAGTAGATACCTCGTTGATGGTCTGACTTCTGTAAGTCTTTTGGTATCTTAAGTTGCGAGTACATGAACTGTCTCATACGATTTCTATGGTCTCTCTTAAGAGTCTGACCACTCTCTCTCTTTGCAACATACAACAAGAAGTATCTCTCATTGAAGTGGTGTTCGGCATAGTCTAACATCTTTCTTTCAGTGGCTTTGGTCATTTCATATGATAATGAACCTTGACTGTAACCCATTTTCTTCCAATGATTGAGTCTATCGTATTGTGATAACCCACCTGCCTTAGATTTACCATAGAGAGATGTTGTAGTCATACCGACTAGTTTATCTCCATAGTTTTCTTCCCATTGTTTCTGTATCACATCAGCAGTACATAACAATGCCATAAGTTTACCACCAGTGTAATTGAACCCTAGTGGTTGTGTTGGTAGAATACTTGAACCTATGGCGGTGTTGTTTAGTTTACCACTATTTGTCTTGTAGATTCTTTCCCAACCAATGTAGTTATCTCTAGGGGTCAAGTCAATGAAGTCACCTGTAATACAGATAACACCAAGATACTTCCCTGTTGGTTTGTCTTTGACTATGTAATGTAGATTTCTACCAATGTTAGATGAGTTCTTCTGGCTGTGTGTCATTGTTCTAAGACAATTCCATTTCTCTGTAAGAGAACCAGCAGATTGTTTATCTTTGTTACTATCGGTGTAGATTAACTCTGGCTCTAGTTTCTCAAAGTCTTCATACGAATTTGGAAACCATATGTTGTTCTTAGTCTCATTGATTAACTTAAGATGGTCTTCATTAACAAAGTTAGTCTCTTCACCAAACAATGTCGAAACTGTTTGTGTCGGATATTTCATATGTATCTCTTGATACTTCTGATATAAGGTGTATTCTGCTACACCCATTTTAGAGACAAATGATAAGTCTTTTATCAGTAGCTCTCTAAGTTCTTCTTTGTCAATGATATCTTTTTCAACCCTATTGGCCTGATAATCATCGAATTGTTTTTGTACGAATGGTTCCATTATATTCTAAAATCGTTGAATTTGGTAGAAGGTCTTGCTCTGTCGGCAACAGGTATACTGTCATCAATTAACATTTCACCATCTACAAGTTCTTCTTGTGCCTCTTGTTCGACATCATAGAGTTTCATTCTTGACCTATCGACACCAATAACAAATCTCTTAAAGATTGTTGGGTCATTGTATCTATTCTTCAACTGTTTCACTACGAGTTGGTCTAACTCTTCTAGTTCTTCAGATGTAATCAATGCAAACATTAAGTCGGCAGTTGCAGGTAACCCAAATGATTCTGAAGTATCTTCTAAGCCAACATCGGTAGAACCAAAACCACTTCTTGTGGTCTGAGTCGCACTCATGATAGGCACATCATATTCAACTGCAACACCTCTAAGTTCTTCTGCAATACTCTTAACTAATGTATAAGAGTTTGCACCAGCACCTGGTTTAATTCTCTGAGATGCACATATGTTTAGATAGTCAATGAATATGATATCTGGTCTAAAGTCTTTCTTGATTTCAAGTTCTTGTAATAGATGTCTGAAGTGACCTGCGTGAGCAGATGCAGTAGGATATTCTTTTACAATAAGTCTACCTTGAGTCTTTGATTTGAGTCTGCCAATCTTCTTGCCATACTCTTTCTTAGACATCTCTGGTAAATCTTGCATAGGAACATTCATGATGTTTGCATCAATTCTCTCTGCAATTCTTTCTTCTGACATCTCAAGTGTAATATAAAGAACACTCTTGTTCATCATCAAAGCACTTGCGGCCATGTGACACATGAAAAGGGACTTACCTACGCCTGTTCCTGCAAGGCAGATATTCAAGGTCTTATTCGGTAAGCCCCCTTTAGTAATCTTGTTGAAGTATTCTAAGTCAAACGGAAGTTTCTCTTCTTCTGTATTGTAGAACTCCCACCGTTCTTCTGCATCTTCTAATACATCATGACCAATGTGTTGGTCAAATGAAACTGATAATGCATCTTTTAATAGTTCTGGTATTTCACCAGTAGACCTCTGAGACTTTTGGTCGATGACTTCAATAGAGTCCATGACTGCAATATAGATTGCTCTATCTTTGCACCACTTCTCTGTCTCATCGACAAGCCAATCGAATGGCGTGTCTTCAACTGGCATTGAGCCCAACATCTCTTTGCAACCATCAATAATACCTTCTGAATTAGATGTATTATTGTCTAGATTTATGAGAAGTGCTTCAAGGGTTGGGCTCTTGATATACTTTTCGAAATAAGATTTTATCTCGGTGTATACCAACTGCTCAGATGAGTCTGCAAAATATTCAGGTTTTAGAAAAGGTATTACTTTTCTTGTATACTGTTCATTCTGAATCAGGTTCTTCAGGATTGTCTGTTCTATTCTCATTGCTACCATACTTAAAATAATTGTTTGCGACTTTTTCTAGTCTTTCCATTACATCTGTAGTGAAATACTTTTCGGGATTGTTGTTAATGGTTTTACCGAACTCGGTTTTGCCATTGGGTAACAACACCCTTGTGCTTGACTTCTGGAATACACCACTTGCAAGTGCCATATCTAATAGACCATAATATCTATCTAGACCTTTATCATATGTCAATCTGACATCGACCATTCTGTTCTCTACAGTAAGTCTTGACTTGGCATTTTTACAGTGAATGATGTTACCCACAACTTCAGTTCCTTCTTTCTCTTTTCTCTTAGAAAGATAGATGATTGAACTAGCGGCATACTTGAGACCACTACCCCCACCCATTTCTTTCTGAGGAAACATAGAACCAATCACATCATATGTGTGATTTGTGACTATCATCGGCACTCCTGCACGACCTAGTTTAAGAGTTAATACTCTAAATGCACCCTTTGTAATTTGGGCACGAGTCATGTCTTTAGTTTCTTTTCCGTCAGCAGTATCTTGTATCTCTTTGGTAGTTGATAACATACCAAGTGAGTCTAAACAGAACATCATAGGAGGTCTTTCGGCCTCTGGTGTTTCTAAGTACTTGTCGAGAATATTGATTGCCTGGTTTCTAAATTCTTGTACTGTTACCACAGGCACGATAACAATTCTGTCTGAATCAATTCCTCTATCTTCAATCATTGAACGACTGATTGCTGATTCTGATTCAAAATAGATAACAGCAGACTGAGGATTATCTTCGAGGAATTGTTTTACCATTCCCAATGCAAAGAAAGTTTTCCCTGTTGCTGATTCACCTGCGATTGCGGTGATTTTGTTTTTAGGAAGGCCGCCATATAATGACCCACTAAGCAAAGCGTTAAAAATGTAAGACCCACTATCTACAAATGAGTCTACATCGCCAGCGTTGATACCTTCAGACACTATGCCTGCGTATTCATTGCCAGATGCTTTGACTAAATCTTTAATAAAATTCATTTCACTTCTCCATAATATATTATTAATATACTAGTCTAGTATACTAAAAGATGTTCTATTTGTCTAGGGACTTTTGTAAAGATTCAATCTCTTGTTGTTCTTCTTGACAACTCTTGTAATTCTGTTGTGTCTTTAAGATTTCTAATATCATTTTAGATTGAGTTTCTAAATGAATTATGAAACCAAAGATTGTAGCAATCATGATTATGTAGAATACATCCATGACTTGGATTATCACAGGTCTAACTCTGATTGTGTTTCTAACACAACCTCACCCCTTTCTATAACTACTAATCTATTCGCCATATGTCCTTCTTGAGTCTCTTCTTTGTTGCCACCTGTATATGCGACTGCATGATTTTCATCAATCATTTGTTGGTTGATTGAGTATTCACTATTCCCTATGAATAGGTCACCCAAGATTCTTCCAAACTTTCCTTTGTCGTGTGATACTAGTTCAATTGACTCAGCGTTTTCTATAATAGTTTTAAGATGTTTCTTTGATGCTTTACCAAATTTCTTCTCTACTAAGTCTCTTGTACGGCTTTCAGGAGTATCAATACCTAACATTCTAACTCTCTGTTTCTTGTACACCATACCAAATCCTAAATCGACATCTACATCTACTGTATCTCCATCGACAACCTTTACTACATTTACTGCATATCGGTAATTATTCTGTTCTGCCATTGTTCTCTCCTGATTTATTTTCCCAATCTAGAATTGCTTTTCTGATTGAATCTTCTGCGAGTACGGAACAGTGTAGTTTGATAGGAGGTAATTCAAGCGCATCTGCAATCTCTTTATCTTTAATGAGTTTTGCTTCGTCAATCGTTTTCCCTTTAAGTAAGTCAACGAACATTGAACTAGATGCAATTGCTGAGCCACATCCATAGGTTTTAAATTTGACATCTGTAATCACTTTATCTTCATTAAGTTTAAGTTGTAGTCTCATGACATCTCCACATGCAGGTGCCCCAGCCATACCTGTTGCAACATTAGGATCCTTCGGGTCGAAACTTCCTACTGAATACTGTTCAGGTGCGTTTAACACTGCCTCGAATCTATCAACTACTTTTTTTGAGTACATTTTCTATTTGTTCTATTCGTTTAACTAAATCTTTATATCCATCAAACTCACAAAGACCAATTGACGGATGAGAATCTTCTTCAAGGTTCTCTAATCGTTTTATAATCTGTTTAAGTTCTTCATACACATGTTTATTTATCCAAAAAAGGAGTCTAAACTTGCGACAGGTTCTACATTCCAGTTAATATGTCCTATAATGTTGCGTAATGGGTCGACAAATGATTTGTCAAACTGTAAATCGTAATCTATAAATCTATGTAAATCAAACTCTTTCGGCAATGAGTTAGTAAATGCTATTACATTCTCATTGATAGGGTTTGGCATAGTAAGGTATGAGAAATGTATCTTCTCACCATTTCTAATCGGTTCATATCGTTTAAGTAGATTCATTTCTTTGAGTCTATGATTGAACAACAATGAACCTCTGACATGAATTGGTGTGCCTTTGCCATAGATGTGTGTAGGGTCTGCATACTGAATAAGACCTTTACACCCTCTAGGGAATGCAACGTCTTCTGGAGGTAATTCTCTGAATTCTTTTCTTGCAGTTTCTACAAAGTCCCATAACTGCTGTTCATCACCACGCATTACAATTCTGATTGCTTTCTCTAATTTTCTTCTCACCCATAACGGCGTTGATGACTTTGCAGTCTCAATGCCCATAAGTTTAAGTTTAGGTTCGTCTAGTCTTACACCCTCATTATCAAATACATTTAGAATGTATCTTTTCTTTGCAGTCCAGATACCTTTGTCTGCAATTACTTCACGACCCATTTCCATTTTCTGTTGATATGCGTTGGTGTATTCTGCAAGGTCTTCGAAACCTGCATCTAATACATCTTCAATCTTAGACTCTGCCTTAGCTAAGAAATCACATATCTTGTTCTTATCTGTTTCGCCTGGCATTACTGCTTCTACAAATTTATCCATTGTTAGATAGATTGAATCAGTGTCCATTGCGATAACATAATCTTCGTTATCTGTTTTAAGTATCTTGTTTAGATATTCATTGACTATCTTCTCTGACCATTTGATAACTAACTGACCTGAGTAAGTAATTGCCTCTGCGAGATTTGGGTCAAAGAATGCGAACCATTGATTCGCCATAGAACCATAGGCAGAGTTCAATGCAATCTTTCTTACTTGTTGATTGTTGTATGCCCTCTTAATAAGAGTATCAAGTTCTGCGATTCGTTTAGGGTCTCGTTCTTTCTCTTTTTGTTTCTGATACTCAATCATCTTTTTCTTCCAAGCCTTACGTTCGTCATACATGACTTCCATAATCTCTGGAAAGAAACCTTGTTTTTCTCGTGTGAACATTACACCATTGGGTGCAACTGTAGCGTTCATCTTCTTTGCAATAGACAAGTCTACTTTCTTATGCAACATCAAATCTACATTGACATCTTGTCTATGACCTTTAATCATTTTCTCTGGTGAGATATTCCACTGCATAATCAAATGAGGATACAATGAGTTCAAGTCGAATGACATAACCCAATTGTGACCACCAGTGATTGGTTCTTTTACATACGCACCTGCAATCTGATTAGTCTTGTTCTCATGTCTTTTCTGAGGTGGCGTTTGAACTCCTTGTTCTTTTAAGAAGTTGTAGATGATTGTTTCCCAATACTTAACCATACCGAATGTGTCGGTGTAATTACACTTGGCATCATATGCCATTGCCTGAGTCAAGTCTAAGAACCCTAGTTTGTCTTCTAGTTCTTCTACGAGAACAACATCTTTAACATTGTATTCTAAGAACTTTGGGTAGTTGTTTTTGTATAAGGTGTGTAATGAACCATACTCTGAGTAATCTAGTTTCTTCTTACCTAACTCAAAGTGAGCAATGTAATCTAGTTTGTATGATTCTTGATTGTGGAAAGTAGACTTACGATACAGTTCTAAGTAATCAACTATGTTGACACCATACAAATCAAATATCTGAGTCTTCTGATAACCATTCTGTAGAAATTCTCTACTTGAAGACATGCCCCATGGCGATAACTTCTTATGTGCATCTTCACCAAACAGTCTATCAATACGATTGCAAAGATAGGTCATATCAAATGCATCTACATTCCAACCAGTGATTATGTCAAACCACTCTGAACGCCAGTACTTGATAAACTCTGTTAGTAGATGTGCCTCGTTACGGCAGTTGAAATAGATTACATCTGATTCTGTTTCCCATTCACCTAAACCAAATACAACACAAGACTTACCGAATGGTTTGATTGAGATTGCATTGACTTTTTCTATCGCTTCGCCTGGTTCTGGAAAACCATTTTCAGACTCACACTCAATATCGAGTGTAGCGACTTTGATAACTTTTGGGTCAAATTCTATCTTGCCAGGAAACTTATCAGATATGTAAGTATAAACATATCTATCGTAACCATGCACTTCGAAGCCGTCAATGCCTGAATACTTCTCTTTGAACTTTCTTGCCCCACCCATAGAGTCAAGATTGACCACATCTAGTGGTCTGCCGTCAAGTGCTTTGTAAGGCGTTGAACCCTTCTTTGAGGGAATGAAATGATTGGGACGATAAGAAACGGAAAGTTTTTGTTTCTTTCCGTTCTGATAGCCAATCGCTAATATTTTGTCACGAGTGCGACATACGTTTGTGTAAAAATCCATACTGTAAGTATACTACAGTTCTGGTTATTCTACAAGTGTTTTTCTGGTTGGATGCAATAATTCTTTTACTGCATTTAGTTTATCTTTAGCATCTGCAAGTTTGGCTACTTCCAAATCTATAGTTTGAACTATATCTGAGTGTTCGCCAATGCCTGCTGGATTTTCTTGATATACTTGGATGTTTGTAGTGTGAACTGCAATGTCACCTTCGTATTTTGCTACTAGAGCTCTTAATACATCTGCCATGTTACTTAGCGACTTTGCCCCTCTGTTGGAAGTTATTACCTGTCGCAACTTTGAAGTTGGTCTCTAGTTGAGGTTTCGCATCAAATACAGTCTGTATAAGACCTGCATTGATTGTGAATGTGTACTCTTTAGCAAATGGTATCCATGGTGCCATGTTGACTTCCATAGTTCCGTCTTTTACTTCCATTAGGCATACTTGAGCTTCACTAATGACATAATCACCATTCCACTTTCGTTCTACGAAACCTATTAGCACTTCCCCTGTGTCAAGTCTGATACATCTTACTCTACGCATTTCTTACCATTTCCTGTAATTCAACTGAACGGCGACCAACTTGGCCAAACCATTTTGAGTCTTCCATTTCAACTGCCATCTTTTCCCAGTCTTCAGATACAACACCTTTCCACATGTTATTGAATTTGCCGAAACGACTTCCACCTAAGTTGAATGTCATATTGACTAATACATGTTGAATGTTTTCAGGAAGACTGTAAAAGTCCTCTCCACCTTTTGATTCGAATACAT
>Ga0308011_10000115_pt1 | contig 45478 bp, 43 predicted proteins | sample Neamet177_FD_203144 | JGI IMG/M metagenome (GOLD analysis project Ga0308011, IMG submission 203144) | Marine microbial communities from water near the shore, Antarctic Ocean - #177 | ecosystem: Environmental > Aquatic > Marine > Unclassified | place: Southern Ocean | collected 2014-07-25 | reverse complement strand
TTAGATAGCTACCTTTACACATATAAATTAGAACAAATGAGAATAGGAATCACAACAGGCGACCCAAATGGCATCGGAATCGAGACGGTCATTAAAGCCTTTGCTGATGAAAGAATGCTTACTGAGATCACTCCTATACTTTATGGCTCACCAAGTCTCCTCGAATTTTATTTAGAAAAATCTGAAATTAAAGACTTAAAATGGCAAGCTATAGACTCTGTAGACGTTGCAAAACAAGGCTTTCTTAATGTTCTAGATATCGGCGAGGATTTTACTGCTTCACCCGGAGACTTGAGCTCAGAGGCAGGTGGATTTGCTTACAAATCCCTTGTAAAGGCAGTTGATGATTTGGCCTCGACTAAGGTGGAGGTTTTAGTGACGGCCCCCATAAACAAAGATGCCATCACTCAAGCTGGTTTTAAGTTCCCTGGTCACACAGAATATCTAGCCGACTTCGCTAATTCTGATGATGTCCTAATGTTCCTTGTTGCAGATGGACTTCGAATAGGAATAGTCACTGGGCATATCGCACTTAAAAATGTAGCAAGCTCTCTCACAAAGGATGCTATAAAAAGCAAATTGAACTTAATGCACGAATCTCTGCAACGGGATTTCGGATGCCAGACACCACGCATTGCTGTACTTGGATTAAATCCGCATGCTGGAGATAATGGGCTAATGGGAGATGAAGAGAAAAGTATTATCTCACCCGCAGTTAAGGATGCAAATAAAAATGGCATGAAGGTGTTCGGACCTTATGCTGCAGACGGATTCTTCGGATCAGGTCAATATAAAAATTTCGATGGAGTTCTGGCGATGTACCACGACCAGGGATTAGCTCCTTTCAAGGCATTAAGCTTTGGACGTGGGGTGAATTTCACAGCTGGATTACCTATTGTGCGAACTAGCCCGGATCATGGAACTGGGTTTGATATTTCCGGAAAGGATGAAGCATGTGCTGATTCTATGAGGTCTGCAATTTTCATGGCTATGGATGTTAGAACAAATCGAATAGAGCACAAAGAAATCACATCTAACCCACTCTCAATTACACCGCCAAGACGCGATTTCAAAGACTCTCGAAGGTAATTCATCTTATTTATAGGCTTTTACATAAATTTATTGGGATAGCGTTGGGGTTTCACTATCTTTGCCGTCCCGAAATTTGAACGGCATGGACCCAAAAGCTTTTTATAGAATCCCATTTATGGGTTTGAAGGCTGGAAATCATAACTTTCAGATGGACGTGGACCAGGAGTTCTTTGCTTGTTTCCCTGAATCAGAAATCCAAGACGCCAGTGGTGTCTTAGATGCTGAGTTAGAGCTGTCGGATACGACATTGACCTTGCGTCTAGAGCTCAATATGATATGGAGAGTCCCTTGTGGCAGATGCCTAGAGGAACTTACTTTCCCACTTAAAATTAATGAGCAAATTGCTATTAGGTTTGGTGAGAAAACGGAAATATCAGATGAGCTATGGATAATGGGTAAAAACGAATATGAGATTGATGTAAGTCAAATAATATTTGAAATGGCTCACCTAGCACGCCCCACACATCAAGTACATGAAAATGTATCTGATTGTGACCCGAGCATGCTTGACTACACAGATGACGATTCAGAAGAAACGAGTAAAAAACAATCGGACCCACGGTGGGACGCATTAAAGAATTTGTAAAAATACCGAAATGGCACATCCTAAAAACCGGCAGAGTAAAGCGCGTACACGTAAACGTCGTACGCACTACAAAGCAACTGCACCTAACGTAAGCACTTGTCCTACTACAGGCCAACCTCACATGTTTCATCGCGCTCATTGGCACGAAGGAAAACTCTATTACAAGGGTAAGGTTGTGATGGAGCGTGAGGAGGCATAACCTCTAAACACGTATTTATTGAATTAATGGAAGGGGGCTTCGGTCCTCTTTTATATGTCTAAACTTTTACTAGGGTTATTCACTTTTCATTATTAAGAGTGAACGTGACTCTTTGAGACATCAGGGTATTCCACTCATAACTTGCGTGTTTATTGCAATAGGAATAAAAGACTTCATCTATGAAAGCAGCAATTACATGTGTAGCTGGGTATGTCCCAGAAGATAAACTCACTAATGAGGATCTATCGAAGATGGTAGACACTAACGATGAGTGGATTAAGTCTAGAACGGGGATTTCAGAACGAAGAATTCTTAAAGACCCAACCAAAGCAACCTCAGACATGGGGGCAGAAGCAGTAAAAACTCTTTGTGAAAAGCGTGGAATAGATCCGTCTGAAATTGAAATCATTATTACGGCTACTGTTACACCTGATATGTTTTTCCCTTCGACATCAAATTTAATTGCGCACAAAGTCGGTGCTGTTAATGCTTGGGGGTTTGATCTAAGTGCAGCATGTTCAGGCTTTTTATTTGCTTTGACAACCGGAGCTCAATTTATTGAAACCGGAAAGTATAAGAAAGTTGTGGTGGTAGGAGCTGATAAGATGAGCTCAATTGTAGACTACACCGATAGAACTACATGTGTTTTATTCGGTGATGGAGCTGGAGCTGTCCTTTTAGAAGCTTCGGAAGATGATAATGGCATACAAGACCATATCCATCATTGTGATGGGTCAGGTGCAGAGTTTCTATGCATGAAGGCCGGCGGATCGCTGAACCCTTCGACACATGAGACTATCGATGCTAAGCAACACTACTTATTTCAAGACGGCAAGCCTGTATTTAAGGCGGCAGTAACTGGAATGGCCGATGTGAGTTATGAAATTATGGAGAGGAATAATCTAACCGGTGACGATGTTGCTTGGCTAGTACCTCACCAAGCAAATATGAGAATTATAGACGCTACCCAAAGAAGAATGGGAGTTGACAAGGATAAGGTGATGATTAACATCCAGAACTACGGAAATACTACAGCAGCTACGATCCCATTGTGCTTGCGCGACTGGGAGTCACAGCTAAAGAAAGGAGATAATATTATTTTAGCGGCTTTTGGTGGTGGCTTTACATGGGGTTCAATTTACTTGAAATGGGCATACGAGGCTTAATCTTGTCCCAAGAGTATTACCTTTCAAAATTCAAATCGTAAGTAATTATGAAATTAACTGAAATACAAGACTTAATAAAATTCATTGCGAAAGCAGGGGTTACGTCGGTTGAAATTGAACAGAAGGACTTTAAAATAACTATTAGATCTGAGATGCCTAGTAAGGGTAAGAAAGGACTAATAGATTACGCAGTCCCACAAATTCAAGCTCCAGCAGCTATTGCACATGTAGCAGAAGCACTAGCTCCAGCAGTAGCACCTATCGCGGCACCTGTAGCAGCAGCAATAGAATCAAATCTTATCGAAGTGAAGTCACCAATGATTGGCACATTCTACAGACGTCCTAGTCCAGATAAAGACACATTTGTGGATGTTGGAGACATTATCAAGGAAGGTGATGTGGTCTGTGTAATCGAGGCTATGAAACTCTTTAACGAGATTGAAGCTGAGGTAAAAGGAAAGATTGTAAAGTTCTTAGTGGAGGATAACACTCCTGTGGAATACGATCAGCCATTATTCTTAGTTGACCCTACTTAATCAAATCATATGTTTAAGAAGATCCTCATAGCAAATAGGGGCGAAATTGCACTTCGTGTAATTCGTACATGTAGAGAAATGGGAGTTAAAACTGTTGCTGTGTATTCTACAGCAGATAAGGAAAGCCTACCAGTGCGATTTGCCGACGAGGCTGTATGCATAGGCCCACCACCTAGCGCGGACAGCTACCTCAACATACCTAACATTATTGCCGCAGCAGAAATCACCAATGCTGATGCAATCCATCCGGGTTATGGTTTTCTGAGTGAAAATGCAGCATTCTCTAGAATTTGCAGAGAAAACAATATTAAATTTATCGGTGCTAGTCCTGAAATGATTGATGGAATGGGCGACAAGGCGGCGGCAAAGACCACCATGAAGGCAGCCGGAGTTCCAACTATACCAGGTAGCGAAGGGATTATTGAGACACTCGAAGAGGCAATAAAATGTGCTAAAGAAATAGTCTACCCTATTATGCTCAAGGCCACTGCCGGCGGCGGAGGTAAGGGAATGTGCTTGTGCAATAACGATGAAGAGTTAACAGAGGCATGGGATAGCACCAGAAGAGAAGCTGCGGCAGCATTCGGCAACGATGCTATGTATATGGAGAAATTCATTGAGCAGCCCAGACATATTGAAATTCAAATCGCATCTGACAAACGCGGTAAAGCTTGCCACCTCTCGGAGAGGGATTGTTCAATTCAAAGAAGACATCAGAAACTTGTAGAGGAAACTCCATCTCCACTTATGACCGATAAATTGAGAGAGAAGATGGGTGATGCTGCTGTAAAAGCTGCTGAAGCCGTTAAATACGAGGGTGTTGGTACAGTCGAGTTCCTGGTGGATAAGAATAGGGATTTTTACTTCATGGAGATGAATACTCGTATTCAAGTTGAGCACACTATCACAGAGGAGGTGATTAACTATGACCTTGTTAAAGAACAAATAAAGTTAGCTGCAGGCGAGAAGATTAGTGGAAGGAACCACTACCCGTCTATGCATGCTATTCAGTGTAGAATTAACGCTGAAGATCCAGATAATAATTTCGCTCCTTGCCCTGGAACTATAACTCATTACAACCAGCCAGGTGGCCATGGAGTTAGAGTAGATACACACGTATATGCTGGCTATAGGATTCCACCTTATTACGATTCTATGATCGCTAAACTTATCGTAGTAGCCCAGTCGAGAGAAGAGGCTATCACGAAGATGGAAAGAGCATTAGACGAGTATATTATAGAGGGAGTTAAGACTACTATTCCTTTTCATCAGAGATTGATGAAAAATGAGAAGTTCCGTTCTGGAAACTTCACTACTAAGTTTATGGAAGAAGAGGATATCTAGTCAATAACGACGAGACACTTCTTTTTATAGACCTTTCTTCTTAATGATTTCAGTAGTGCTGTGACCGGCTAGAATTGAAATCGTCTCTACAGAGCCGCCATTATCTTTTACTTCTTGTGACCCTACGATATACTTTGGATCTGACTTATCGTCGCACGTAGATAGGTAATCACCGCCCTTTACGAGCACGTGAGGCATGAGTGCGACTATGGTAGACATTGGTGTGTCCTGAGTGAAAACTAGAACCGCGTCGACACCGTCAATATCACTTAAATGCTGAGCCCTCACAGCTTCAGACTCTATAGGCCTATTAGTACCCTTTTCGAGAGCTCTAACACTTTCGTCGCTGTTAATAGCTACGATTAGTTTGGTCCCAAAAGATCGAGCAGAAGCTAAACAGTGTAAATGTCCAGGGTGAAGAAGGTCGAAAACACCATTAGTAAAGACAACCTTATGGCCATCCTCCTTCCACTGGGAAACAAGTTCTTCAAGCTCTATTAAACCCGACTCGCTCATTTCTTCGCAGTCTTGCGGGTCCTAGCTCTATGGATAAAGATGTAACCTACAGCACCCGATGATATGAGCATTAGGGTTTGGGTAAGCCATACAACGTTAGCTACTGCAAGCCCTATTGATGAACTAAATCCAAGTGAAATGAATCCTTGCTGTACAGCGAATTGATACGCTCCTATCCCACCCGAGGAAGGGAAAACCATTCCGAACCCACCGCAAACCATTACCCAAACACCCTCAAAGACAGAAATAACAGACACACCTTCCATGGCTTTAAAAAGCGCGAATGACATTAAGAAATACATAGCCCAGATAAAGAACGTGTGCGCTATAAACTCGATGCGCTGCTCCATTTTCAAGACACTTTTAACCCCCACTCCTATTCCTTTAACAAAGTTAAAAACCTTAATTAATAATGTATTTTTCGATTTCCTACCTCTTCGCATTAGAACTACAACACCAGTAAATGCAACACAGACAGCTAAAAACAACATAAACAAGGTAGAGGAATTAGGCAAGCTCATCTTTGGGAAAAGACTTATTACGGCTTGATAATTCGTAACTACCGCAACGGATAGAAAAAGAAATAGCATAATGAAGTCAACCGCTCGCTCTGTAATTACAGTGCCAAAGAGTTTATCTACTGGAATATCATCTGTAGAGTGAAGCGCTGTACAACGAGCAACTTCTCCTGAACGAGGAATCAATGTGTTCGCTAAATATCCGAATGCAACCGCTGCTATTGAATTGGTTTTAGATGGCTTATATCCGATTGGAGAAAGCAATAACAACCATCTAAGCCCCCTACTAATGACGGCGAGTAATCCCATAGAAAATGTTATAGCAATTGCCCACCACGGAGATGACTTCATGTCTTCTACGAGCTGACCCTTATCCTCGACATTATCGACAAGCTTGTAAATCAAGAAAATGCCTATTCCTAAAAAGACAAGGTAGAACAATGCTTTCTTCCAATTCATAATCCTTACACCTTGTTAGTTGCTGTATCCGGGAAAACTATAGTGGGCGTGAATGTCTTGGCCTCCTCAAGTGTAATCATACCATACGCTATTACGATAATTATATCACCCGGCTGACATCTACGAGCAGCTGGGCCATTAAGACATACTTGACCAGAACCTCTCTCACCTTTAATGGTGTAAGTTTCAATTCTCTCGCCATTATTGACATTTACGATTTGGACTTTCTCCCCCTCAACAAGACCTGCAGCATCTAAGAGATCTGGATCAAGGGAGATACTTCCTACGTAGTTCAAATCCGCCTCAGTAACTGTGAGACGATGTAATTTGGAACGCATAACTGTGATTAACATTGTGCAAAAATAACCTATCCTAGTCTTTTTTCTCACGCCAAACCTCTAAGGTTTTTAGCGCCTCATCATACCACTCAATCCCAAACCTTCTTACGAGTGCCTCCTTGCTGAATTCTAGTACAGAAATCTTTGTTGCCATCCCACAAGTTATCGCTCCTGAACATATAGACCACTCGTGATAATTGAGTGCTGTAAAGTCAACTAATTTCTTTTCTCTAATTGGATATAGATGACATGATATGGGCTTCTTCCATTTGGTCTTACCAGCTCTATAAGCTGTCTCTATGCCACAATGAACATTCCCATTATCTGCAATCGTCGCGTAAGCACATGCTCTCCCTTCAATAAGGGGCGTCACCAGCTCTCCATCTGTATCGACTGTAAACAACCCTTTTTCCTTTAGCACAGCTAATCCTTCTTCTCGCAAGTATGGCTTTACATCATCAAATATCTCATCTAAAATCGCACACTCTTCCTCAGTTAATGGTGCACCACCCTCACCTTCAACACAACACGCACCACCACATGCGTTTAGATCGCAAGTGAATTTAACATCGAAAATATCTTCAGATAGTAGTTTGTTACCGACAAGAATCATTACCGCTAAGGTACGCTCTGTTATATTTGTATTATGTCGACAGCCTCCGAGAATAAATCACTTAAAAGTGGACTTTCAAGAATTAAGATTCTTATCCCCTCTTTACTCGGAATAGGAGTAATCTTTTATTTATTCTCTGATGATTTTATGGAAATTGGTGACTTAAATTGGTCATGGAAATCTTCTGTGGCTATTCTAGCTGCTGTGATTCTAGTCGTTATCCGAGAATTAGCTTACACAATACGCATTAAGACTCTTGCTATGGGGAAACTGAACTGGCGCAGTTCCTTAGATTCAGTTCTGTTGTGGGAGTTTGCATCTTCAATCACACCGACAGTCGTAGGGGGTAGTGCTTTCGCAGTTTTAATCTTAAAAAGGGAGGGGTTAAGCGTGGGAAGAAGCATCGCAACCGTCTTAGTGACAGCCGTTATGGATGAATTATTCTATGTAATCTCCGTTCCATTAGTAGTAATGTTTGTGGGTATAGATGCGTTTTTTCCAGATTTTACTGGAGCCCAAACCCTCTTCTACTCTGGTTACATACTCACATGTGTGATCTCTGCGATAATATTATCTGCTCTGTTTATTTCTCCAGTCAAGACAAGAGCCGCAGTCCTCAGAATATTTCAAATCCCTCTATTAAATAAACTTTATTCTAGGATTGAATTGTGGACAGCTGATTGGGTAGCAGCATCCGAAGTATTAAAAGGAGCGCCTAAAAGGGTCTGGATTATTTCAGGCGGAGCCACATTTGTGAGCTGGTCCGCCCGTTTTCTAACTTTAAATGCAATTCTTTATGCCTTCATTGACATAGTCCCTAATGGAGAAGTAATTGCTCGGCAGTTAGCTATGTGGATAGTATTGTTACTGAGCCCCACACCTGGTGCGGCGGGGATTACCGAGGGGGCAATGCCATTATTTATAGAGCCTTTAGTGTGTATAGGAGCTTTCGGAATTGTAGTCCTATTGTGGAGATTTCTAACCTACTTCTTATATCTGATAATCGGAGCCATTATTTTACCCGGCTGGCTGGCTAGAACCGCCGATAAAAAACGTCAAAACTGAGACGGTAAGCCTTAACTTTAACTTCTCAATAATTTAAAAATGAAGAAAGGAAAAGGAACGAATGCAGTGCATGCTGGAGTAAAACACGACCCATCAACTGGGGCTATAATGACTCCCGTATATCTCACATCTACGTATGCTCAGGAAGGTGTAGGAAATCACAAGGGATATGAGTATTCTAGAACTCTTAACCCCACCAGACATGCTCTAGAGAATGCTTTTGCAGAATTAGAAGGGGCGAAATACGGCCTTGCATTCGCATCGGGATTAGCTTCAATGGATACCTTATTAAAGGTTCTGAATCCTGGTGACGAAGTGATTTCAACAGACGATTTATATGGAGGGTCATACAGATTATTCACAACTGTATTTGCGAACTACGGCATAATATTCAAGTTCGTTGACTTCAGTGATGAAAATGCTATTACTGAAGCTATTAACGAAAACACAAGGATGATTTGGATTGAAACTCCGACAAATCCTATGATGAAGATCACAGACATTGCAAGTGTAAGCGCGCTTGTAGATGGACGTAACATCCTGGTATGCGTTGATAACACTTTTGCAACCCCGATGCTACAGCAGCCTCTATCACTTGGAGCAGATGTCGTGATGCATTCTGCAACAAAATATCTTGGAGGGCACTCCGATGTTGTAATGGGGTGCTTAATGCTAAATGACGACACATTAGATGAAAAGCTTAGGACTCTACAAAATTCATGTGGAGCTATTGCTGGGCCCATGGATAGCTTCCTAGTCATAAGAGGAATAAAAACGCTACACCTTAGAATGGCAAGACACTGTGAAAACGGCCAAGCTATTGTAGAGTATTTAAGTGGACATGAGAAAGTGGAGAAAGTGTTTTGGCCTGGCTTAAAAGACCATCCCGGTCACGATGTTGCTTGTAAACAAATGTCTGGATTTGGAGGTATGGTCGCATTTACAATTAAAGGCGACAATCTTAAAACAGCTCATAAATTCGTAGAGGCTACAGAATTATTTACACTTGCTGAGTCTTTAGGTGGTGTCGAGTCATTAATCGGACACCCAGCGAGTATGACTCACGCATCTATACCTAAAGAAATTCGCGAAAAAGTAGGCGTAACAGATGGTCTTATCCGTTTAAGCCTTGGCGTCGAAGATGCTGAAGATATTATTACAGACTTAGAAAAAGCATTCCAGGCAATCTCGTAATGTCTCAACACGAAGAACATCACGCCGTTATAGGAGCAGGGCTAGTTGGTAGCCTTTGGGCCCTTATTCTAGCGAATAAAGGATACAGGGTGACTCTTTACGACAGACGATCTGATCCAAGGCTAAATAAAATTGAAGGTGGTCGATCCATAAATCTTGCTTTGAGCGACAGGGGCTGGAGGGCTTTGGAAATTGCCGGTGTTGAGAGCATAGTTAGAGATATCGCTATGCCTGTTCACGGCAGAAGATTACATAGCATTAGTGGAGACACGACCTTGCAGAGTTATGGAAGTGATGAGCAGTGTATATACTCTGTGTCTAGAGCGGGATTGAATATGATTCTTGTAGAAGCCGCAGAGAAAAACTCGTCTGTGGAAGTTTTATTCGACCACCCATGCTCTGGCTATTCTCTAAATGAGAAATCAGTTAGCGTACACTTCAAAGGGCTGGAGTCTATTTCTCACGATAGGGTTTTCGGGACGGACGGTGTTTTCAGTGCAATTAGAGGCACGATGACTCGTAAAGACAGATTCGACTATTCTCAGACCTACATACCTCATGGCTACAAGGAAATTGAGATGCTGCCCGACTTAAGTGGGGGATACAAAATGGCGGAGGACGGGCTTCATATTTGGCCTAGAGGGAAATTTATGTTTATGGCATTGCCTAATCCGGGTGGAAGCTTCACATGTACCCTTTTCGCCCCATTTGAAGGCGAAGAGTCGTTCGAGAACATAAATTCAGACGATGATGTGATAGGATTTTTCAAAAAACATTTTCCCGACTCACTTCCACACCTACCTAATTTAATTGATGATTGGAATTCTAATCCCGTGAGCTCTATGTGCACGGTGAAGTGCTATCCATGGAATGATACAGGTAGAGTTGCATTATTAGGCGATTCCGCGCACGCTATTGTGCCATTTTACGGTCAGGGCATGAACTGCGGTTTTGAAGATTGTAGTGTACTTTCAAATTTACTTGACGAAATAGATGGAATGCTAGACGAGGGGCAATGGGGGAAAGTTTTAGGGAAGTATTCTGAATTGAGAAAGCCCGATGGTGATGCGGTTTTGGACTTAGCTCTACATAATTACATAGTTATGCGAGATAAAACTATGGACCCTCTATTCCAGCTGCAGAAGAAAATAGAATCACTGTTATCGTCAACATATCCGGACAGATGGAAGCCTCTGTATTCTCTTGTTACTTTCACTCACACACCATATAAAGAAGCTTGGCGTCGGGGTCAATTACAACAGGCCGTAATGAATGAAGTAATGTCACAACCAGAAGTTGAAAGTAAGTGGAATAGCCAGGAGATTATGGCACTCGCAATCAGTACCCTAGATAAATTTGAGTCTGACACATCGTTTTTAGATAACTCTGCATCTTTGCTCTCTTTAGATGTTTAAACTCCGCCAGCTCCTTGTCTGCTTGCTATTAAGTGCGATTTTACTGTGCTTTGGTCAGGACATATTCGCGCAAAGCACATCCTTTACATCAACACTTAAAGAATACAGGTCTAGTGGGTGGATATTATCTGCTGGAGGCGCTGGGTTTATAGGAGGTAATACGTCTTGGAGTGAAGAGCTGATAGATATAGACACTCTTTATATGGGAACATGGACACCTGAAAGTACATTACAATGGAATCTGGGGCTCGGAAGGGTTTGGCTTATAGAAGACCCCATATTAGTAGACAGAATCAACTTAAATTTCATCGTCGGGAAGAGAAGTATGAACGAAACTTTCGACGGGACACTTGACGGAGTCGATACAAGTCTTGTGGGCATTACAAACTCCGTAAATCTAGGCCTGCACACAACGATATTTCATTCTTTCACTATATCTCCAGATTTGTTTGTTGAAGCAGGGATAGGAGGTGCTGTGAGATATGACTTTTTTGAAACAGGCACAGAGGTAATTAACTTAGACAACGTGACGACGGGAGTTTTAACTCCTCAACCTATTACAGCAAGCTTAGAGGCGATAATCGGTGTCGGAGCAATGATGTACAGAGGCCGATTCGTGAGAGTACACGTTGCTGCTGACTTGCTTCAACTTGCACCAATCAACGGCACTGGAAAGACCCCTTGGGTTCAAGGAGATTATAGACCTTATAGGATAATGTTGAACTTCGATTTATTCCGAAGAAAACCCGCTGAGGGCTGTGCAAATCCTAATCTTTCGGAGAAGTCTCGTGAACTTTTCGGTAAGGAAATGAGAGGCTGGAGAAAGGCGAAGAATAATTGGAAGAAGAGGCGTAAAAGTCGTAGGAAGAGAATTCTGGGTTGAGAACTTAGTCTGCACAAAGCTCCACTAGAACCTTTGCCGTATCAGAAGGATGTAAGAATGCTATTTGCTTTCCGTCAGCACCAGGCTTAGGGCCGCTGATACATCTATACCCCTTAGCCTCAAGGGATTTTATCTCTGCTACGAGATCATCTACGTGGAAAGCAACATGATGAAGTCCCTCTCCTCTCCTTTCTATATGCTTAGCAATAGGGCCGTCTGGAGTTGTCGATTGAAGAAGTTCCAGTTTAGATTCTCCAGTCTTGAAAAAAGATGTAATCACACCTTCGTCTTCAACTTCTTCACGTTTGAAAGGACCCTCGCCCAGAACATCCGTGAAGATCTTTTCAGCTGCTGCTAAATCCTTAACTGCTATACCCAAGTGTTCTAATCTCTTCATATCTCCAAAGGTATGTAATCCGTACCTTTGTGGCCATGAATCTATCATTAGAAGGTCGCCACGCATTAGTATGTGGTTCGTCTCAAGGCATTGGCCTAGCTGCCGCAAAGGAATTAGCTTCACTTGGAGCAAGAGTTACTCTGCTTGCTAGGAACGCCGACAAGCTTAAAATTGCAGTTGAATCACTTCCTAACGTTGAGAGTGGAGAGCATGGTTATGCTGTTGCTGACTTCAATAAATCTAACGAGGTGGGGGAAGTTGCTAGACGATTAGCAAGTGAAGGTCCTATCGATATCTTGATAAATAATACAGGAGGGCCAGCAGGAGGAATTATTGCCGATGCTGAAGTAAGTGCTTTTATAGCAACTTTTGAGCAGCACTTACTTTGCAATCATAAGCTAGCTCAAGCCGTGCTACCGGGAATGCGCGAAAGTGGGTTTGGTAGAATCGTAAATGTGATAAGCACTTCCGTTAAAGCTCCCCTAAATGGTCTAGGTGTTTCCAATACTATTCGAGGAGCAGTGGCAAATTGGTCTAAAACATTGGCTAATGAAGAGGGTAAGCACGGAATCAGAGTGAATAACGTACTGCCTGGGGCTACTAACACAGTAAGACTACAGAGCATAATTGAGTCCAAGTCCGCAAAAACTGGTGCTTCAACTGCTGAAATACAAAAGGCAATGACAGGCGCCATTCCAGCTGGAAGATTCGGAGAAGCTGAAGAAATAGGTAGTGCAATAGCTTTTCTATGCACACCCGCAGCAGATTATATTAGTGGTATTAATTTGCCTGTTGATGGTGGAAGAACCGCCTCTCTTTAATTTATATTTGCAACGACTATAAAAACAATAGTTTAACTACTTACCATGCAGGAAAGAATCGACGCTTTTATGGCTCTAGCAGCCAAACGCAATTCTAACGAACCAGAATTCCTTCAGGCCGTCCAAGAGGTGGCTGAAACTGTAATTCCTTTTATCGATAAACATCCTAAGTACGAGGAAGCTCGCATCTTAGAACGTATGATCGAACCGGAACGCACTATTATTTTCCGAGTGCCATGGACTGATGATAAAGGTGATGTTCAAATAAATCGTGGCTTTCGAGTAGAATTCAACTCAGCTATAGGACCCTACAAAGGCGGTTTGAGATTTCATCCTAGTGTAAACCTCAGTATTTTAAAATTCTTAGGCTTCGAGCAAATCTTTAAAAACGCTCTTACAACACTCCCACTCGGAGGTGGAAAGGGAGGTTCTGACTTTAACCCTAAGGGGAAAAGTAACAACGAGGTGATGCGTTTCTGTCAAAGCTTTATGACTGAACTATGTCGTCACATTGGAGCTAATACAGATGTTCCAGCTGGAGATATAGGAGTAGGTGGACGTGAGATCGGCTACATGTTCGGTCAGTATAAGAGAATTAGAAATGAATTCACAGGGGTATTAACCGGAAAGGGTGTCAACTGGGGCGGGTCATTAATCAGACCTGAAGCTACTGGCTATGGTACAGTATATTTCGCTCAAGAAATGCTCGCTACTAAGGGTGAGAAATTTGCAGGAAAAACTGTGGTGATTTCCGGATCTGGAAACGTAGCTCAATTTGCTGCACAAAAGTGTATCGAATTAGGAGCTAAGGTTGTGACTATGTCAGACTCAAAAGGATATATTTTAGATCCAGCAGGTATAGACACAGATAAACTAGCCTGGATTATGGACCTTAAGAATAACCGTCGAGGTCGTATCAGCGAGTATGCTGCGCAGTACCCAGGCAGTACGTTCAATGCAGGAGCAAGACCGTGGGGAGTTGATTGTGACGTGGCACTACCATGTGCTACCCAGAACGAAATCAATGAAGCTGAAGCTGAAACATTAATGGCTAATAACTGCTCTTGCATCGCTGAAGGGGCTAACATGCCTTGCACACCTGAAGCTGTGGAGGTATTCCAAAATGCTGGAGCTTTATTCTCACCTGGTAAGGCTTCCAACGCTGGAGGTGTTGCTACATCGGGACTTGAGATGTCACAAAATAGCATGAGACTCTCATGGAGTGCAGAAGAGGTGGACAGCAAACTTCACACTATCATGAAAGACATTCATGCTCAGTGTCTAGAATACGGAACTGACGAAAACGGTAAAGTAGATTACGTCCGTGGTGCTAACATAGCTGGATTTGTAAAAGTTGCAGATGCTATGCTAGATCAGGGAGTAGTATAAAACATTGAACTCATGATGACAGGATTCTTACACTTACACTCAACTTTAAGATGGGTGGTACTTGCTCTTTTGGTTTACACTATTATCTGTGCGGTTATAGGTAAAGCAAAGAACCAAGAGGATTTCTCTAAGCAAGCAAAGCTGGGTCTGTTCACCATGATATCTCTTCATGTACAATTCGTATTAGGCCTCACACTGTTCCTGGGAAACAAAGACCATTGGGGTGAATTCGTCAATGAGGGCATAACACGTTTCATCATGATGGAGCACCTTCCAATGATGATAATCGCTGTTATACTGGGAACTCTAGGACATAGCTTGTCGAAGAGAGCTGTTGAGTCATCAGCAAAATACAAGAAGCAAATAATATTCTTCGGGATAAGTTTATTCCTAATTCTAGCTATGATCCCATGGCCATTTATGAGAGGATTCGGAGAAGCTTACGGCTGGATTTAATAGTTTTATTTTGAGAATTTTAATAGTCTTCATACTAAGTTTTTCTTCAGTTCTTTTATTTTCTTGTGGAGATAAAAGCACTAAACCTGGGGAAAGTAATCTCTCAAACAGTGCTTTTTTAACTCAAGTAAAAAACACTTACAGATTTAAATGCGCCCTGTGTCACGGTAAAGATGGAAAGCCTGTAATTAAGACCGCCTCTGATTTAAGGACCTCTGAAATGTCACACGATGAAATGGTGGCCATCATCAAGTATGGAAAGTCCGGGACAGTTATGCTGCCCCAAGTAGATGTCTTAGATGCAGAGATGATAGAAGGACTAGCTGAATACATTACAACTTTAGGCCGATAAATGTCGAAACGTCAACCCATAGACACCGCTGTTAAAAAGGAAACTTGCGTTTTAATAGGACTCGCTACTCAGTACCAAAAGCGTGAGCAACTTGAAGAGTATTTAGAGGAGCTTGCCTTTCTCGTGACTACAGCTGATGCTGTAACGAAAAAAACATTCATTCAGTCATTAACAAAACCAGATGTTAAAACCTTCATAGGGTCGGGTAAATTACAAGAGGTTAAAAAATACGTAGTCGCTGAATGTATCGACATGATAGTATTTGACGATGAGTTAAGTGGCTCTCAAATTAAGAACATTGAAAAGGAAATTCCAGAGGTAAAAATTATAGATAGACCTAATTTGATCTTAGATATATTCGCTCAAAGGGCCAGAACGGCACACGCGAAAACCCAAGTTGAATTAGCACAATATCAGTACTTACTCCCGAGGTTAACCAATATGTGGACTCACCTTCAGAAACAGAAAGGGGGAATAGGAATGAAGGGCCCAGGTGAGAAAGAGATTGAGACTGACAGAAGAATTATTAGAGATAGAATAGCGCTTTTAAAAAAGGATTTAGCTGCTATTGATAAACAGATGGCTACGCAAAGAAGTAATAGAGGTGCACTTATTAGAGTTGCTCTAGTTGGATACACTAACACTGGCAAGAGCACTCTGATGACAGCTATTTCAAAGAAATCTGTCTTTGCGGAGAATAAACTATTCGCGACATTGGATACCACAGTAAGAAAAGTGGTCGTGGGTAATCTACCATTCCTTTTAAGCGATACGGTGGGGTTCATAAGAAAGCTACCGACACAATTAATTGAGAGCTTTAAATCTACCCTGGATGAGACTCGTGAGAGCGACTATTTAATCCATGTAATCGACGTCAGTCATCCCCAGTTCGAAGACCAGCTAGAAGTTGTAGAAAGAACACTTGGGGAGATAGGATGTGAAGATAAACCCACACTGCTGCTATTTAATAAAATAGATCAGTTGAAGGATGAGGAGTTTGAACGCTCTCCAGCTGAGCTTGTCGCTGGGCTTAAGGAGAGGTTTGAAAAGGACGGAAATGACGTCGTATTTATGAGCGCATTAAATAAAGCAGATGTCACTAGTTTAAGAGATCTTCTTTACAAAAGAGTAAAAGAACTCCATATTAAGACATATCCATATAATCAATTCCTATATTAGTACCATGTCTAGCATACGTCAAGAAAAAGTAGGTGAACTTGTAAAGCAGGAATTGAGCATAATATTCCAGCGTAATACTTCTATCAGATTTGATGGGATATTTATAACGGTAACAATAGTTAGGATGTCTCCAGACTTAGGTCTTGCAAAGGTGTTCCTGAGCTTTTTAGTCGTCAAAGAACCTGAAGAAGCTTTAAAGAAAATTCAGCGAGAGGGTAATTGGATACGTAAAACTCTAGCAGGAGTGATAGGTAAGCAGGTGAGACGTATTCCCGAATTACATTTCTACATAGACGATAGCCTTGATTACTATGAAGCAGTAGAAGAAGCATTGAAAAGCTAATAAAGGTGCGACTTCACACTAGACTTGCACTGCGATACGTTTTTCAACCTAAGTCATTAAAACTAGTACATATTATTTCTGGAATTTCGATGTTTGTTATCGCGCTGGTTACAGCCGCGATGATAATCGTACTCTCTGCTTTTAATGGATTAGAGAATCTTGTAAGTGAGATTTTCGGTACTCTTGACGCTGAGCTTGCCCTAGTGCCTTTAAGCGGGGAAGTTGTTTCGGACACATTATCTAGCATTTTAGACGAGCATGAGGGCATAGCATATTATTCAAAGGTGATTGAAAACGAAGCCATTATTAGAAGTAATGGCAAGACATTAGCTTGCTCTGTTTTAGGTGTAGATGCTAGATTTAACGATGTGTCTAGACTTGATTCAGCTATAGTTATGGGGGGCTGGGGAGCATCTTACAGTGATAAAGATTGTGTCTGCTTAGGTTATGGAATTAAGTCGGAGTTGCAGATATTTATCGACACTAATAATCCAGAAATAGTATCATTAGGCGCACCGATCAGAGGTAAGAAATTAAGTAGAAATCGAGAGCGCGCTTTTAGAACTATCCCGGCTTTAGCGTGCGGAGCGTTTTCTATAAATTCTGATCTAGACACCAGGTACGCTATAACTTCTTTAAGTTTTGCGAGGGAGCTATTCGATAGGACAGAACACATAAGCCGTTATGAAATAAGTCCAGCTGAAGGTTATACTGCTGAAGATTTAATGACTGACGACCTACTCATCGCTGCCTTAGGCGACAAGGTTAAGTTGAGGAGTAGAGCTGAAAAGAATAAGTTTATCACCCAAACTAATAAAGCTGAGAAATGGGCAACCTTCGTTATTCTGAGCTTTATATTAGTCGTTGCGGCATTCAACATCCTGGCATCTTTAACGATGTTGCTAATAGACAAGAAATCTGATATAGAAGTCTTCAAAGCTATGGGGATGACGAATCGCGATCTAGAAAGGACATTTTCCATTCAAGGTCTTGCTATAAATATAGTTGGGGGCTTTGTGGGCTTAGCCCTGGGGGTGCTTTTAGTTCTAGGCCAAACCCGCTACGGATGGATAGAACTATCAGGGTCAGTCGTCCCAGCATATCCAGTAAAGCTTGTAATGACAGATGTATTAGGAATTCTAGCTATAGTTATAGGAATCGGAGGGATAGGATCTGCCGCGATGGTTAAATACCTAATTAGAAAAATCGTGATCAGAGAATAACACAGCTATTTCATTGAGCTTAGCACGTATCTCATCAACCTCATCAAAGGTTACTAGCTGTAATCTATGAGGTTTGAAATTAGGTATACCCTTAAAGTAGTTCGTGTAGTGACGTCTCATTTCGACTACACCTAATCTTTCGCCTTTCCACTCTATAGATCTCTCGAAATGCATTGTGACAGCAGCTATGCGGTCCTGCATAGTGGGTGGAGCGAGATGCTCCCCCGTTTTCATAAAATGTTTTATCTCGTTGAAGATCCATGGTGTTCCGATAGCTGCTCTACCTATCATTATTCCATCAACTCCAAATCGATTTTTATACTCTACAACCTTCTCTGGTGTGTCAATATCACCATTCCCAAAAACTGGGATATGCATTCTAGGATTATTCCGCACATCAGCTATTAAAGACCAGTCTGCTTCGCCTTTATACATCTGAGCCCTCGTTCTGCCATGAATACTTATGGCTTTAATCCCAACATCCTGTAATCTTTCGGCAACCTCTACAATATGTTTAGAATTATCATCCCAGCCAAGCCTAGTCTTAACTGTTACTGGAAGTTCACATGTATTGACTATCTCCCTAGTCATGTTCACCATCTTAGGGATGTTTTGTAAAATCCCAGCACCAGCACCTTTGCACGCGACCTTCTTTACGGGGCAACCGTAATTAATATCAATCAGGTCAGGCCTTGCCGCCTCAGCTATTGCGGCGGCAGATCTCATAGGGCCTATATCAGCTCCGAATATTTGAATGCCCACAGGCCTTTCATACTCAAAAATATCGAGTTTCATTTTGCTTTTTGCAGCGTCGCGAATTAGTCCTTCAGAACTAATAAATTCCGTGTACATTAAGTCAGCACCATACTTTTTACATACAGCCCTAAATGGCGGGTCACTAACGTCCTCCATGGGCGCAAGCAAAAGAGGGAACTCTCCTAATTCTATATTATCTATTTTTACCACAGTAATCCTAACTTGCGGCAAAACTACAGCAACTAATGTCTTTCATTCAACAGGCCTTCAGAAATCTTCATCCGATTCTTCAATTTGTGTTTATTTGCTGTATTCTAGTCACCGGAATGGCTATAACTGTAGCATTCGGAATAAAGGTTGCACAATCTGTATGTGGCACTTCTATTTTGACAGCTGAGTTTATTTCCCAGCTTAATCAAGCTAACACAGAAGCGGGAATATGTGGCGCTTTATTTCTGAATAGTCTTAATCAAATTGTAGCATTTGGAGGTGCTGGCGCCGCTTTCGCCCTTCTTTATGGAAATTGTGTTGGGATAGGATTTACAAGTAAAGGGAGAAGTAAAAAACTCTTGAAGTTTATTATAGGGGGTGGAGTTCTTACGATTTGTTTCTCACCTATTCTAGATATTTCATTTAAAATAAATGAATGGATAATATCAAAGATGGGGTCTGACATTTATTCTTTTGCTTTAAGTCTAGAAGAGAGAGCAACTGAAGTGACTCAGGCAATGTTACAAATTGATTCAACAAACAGTTTCGTTATCACTTTGATAGCTGTGGCCATTTTGCCAGCTGTGTTTGAAGAGTATATATTTAGGGGGACTTTTCAGCCGATATTTGCGAAATGGAGTGGTAATATTCACGTTGGAATTTGGGTTAGTGCAGCTCTATTCAGTCTGATACACTTTCAGTTTTTTGGGTTTTTACCACGCTTGATACTGGGGGCAGGCTTCGGGTATCTAGTAGTTGCAAGTGGTAGCATTTGGCCTGCGATAGCTGGTCATTTTATCAATAATGGCCTTGCTGTATTCTCAGCTTGGTGGATAGGTCCTGAATGGGTTGCAAAGAATATGAATACAAGTGACGGTGTGTGGACATCACAGGACTGGGCTATTTCAATAGGGCTTGCAACCGTATTAGTTTTCGGAATAACACAATTGAATAAGTGGTCTGTTTGGGCCGAAAACGAATCTAAATACTTAGAGCGCGGGCAATTATCAGATCCTCTGGAGTCGTAATCTTCATGTTCATCGGATCACCTTCACAAAGATGAATGCTATGACCCGCTGCCTCAAATACACTAGCATCATCAGTAAATGCTGGAGAATAATCTACTGCAAATGACGGCTTTAGAAGGGCCAGATCGAAACATTGTGGGGTCTGGACGGTAATGTAGTTGGAACGATCAACAGCCGAAGAAGTACCGTCTGAAGACACCTCCCTAATGCTGTTTTTTAACGGTATAACAGGGATTGCGGAACCATGCATGGCTGCCGTTTCGAAGCAGTTTTGAATCATCGTAGATGACGGGAAGGGTCTAACCGCATCGTGAATAGCCACTATGCCTTCATCTGGCAGAGCTAAAAGACCATTGAGGACAGAGTGGAATCTTTGATCTCCGCCCTTTATTAAGTTAACGGCACCCGATTCGCCATATTTCTCCTCCAACTCTCGGAATTCTTCAAAAAGGGATTCGTTGAGTACTATCGACAACTGTGCATCGGGCACAGCATCGCGAAAACGACGAAGGGTCCACCACATAAGCGGTAGACCCTTAACCGATAAAAATTGTTTGGCCTGATTGCTCCTCATCCTCGAGCCAGTACCACCAGCAACTATAAGAACAAATCGGCTCACAAGAAATTATTTAGATGCTGCGTAACGCTCAGCAATTGAAGTCCAGTCAATAACATTGAAAAAAGCATCGATGTAATCTGGACGGCGATTCTGATAGTTTAAGTAGTAAGCATGCTCCCATACATCTAATCCCATAATAGGTGTGCCTCCACAGCTTATTCCTGTCATTAGTGGGTTGTCTTGGTTAGCAGAAGAACAAACACAAAGCTTGCCTTCTTCACAAACACAAAGCCATGCCCAACCAGAACCAAATCTAGTTGCAGCAGCTTTAGAAAACTCATCCACCAACGCATCGTAACCCCCGAAATCTCTATCGATAGCTGCGGCTAATTCGCCAGAAGGTTTTCCTCCACCATTAGGAGACATAGAATTCCAGAAAAGAGTATGGTTGAAAAATCCTCCGCCATTATTTCTGATAGCAGCATTGTCCGTGTGATTTACTAGAAGATCCTCAATACAAGACCCCTCTAGTTCAGTGCCAGCTATAGCAGCATTCAGCTTAGATGTATATCCAGCATGGTGTTTTCCGTGATGGATTTCCATCGTTCGCGCATCGATATGTGGCTCTAAAGCATCGTATGCATATGGTAGATTAGGTAGTTCAAAAGCCATGTGGCGTAAGATTAAATGATTCTGATATTAAAGTGTCAGCGTTTGCTGGCAACAAATATAACCTTCCATCGCGTAGCTGAAACCGAGACCGCTCTAACAATTCATAAATAGCTCTATCGATAAACTCATCACCTTCAGACAAAACCAGATAATATGCAGATTCTCCGAACATATTTCTAGACACTTGCGCTAAAAATCTTTTCATTATCCTTTCTTCCTCTTCTGAGTTCCATCTAGGGGTTTGGAGGTTTTGATTTTTCGACGCAGCCGATATTTGCGCAAGACCTCCGTCAGTTACATGGTGCCAAAGATCACTTGAGCCTAATTCAATTGACGAGCTCATATTATCAAGTCGAGTCCTATTAACATCCACCCACTCGAAGGCAGCATCTCTAAGAGCCCCACTCCAAACTAATTCCGCCAAAGCTCTATTGTTTTCTGTACTGTCTAGGGGAATAAAAATGTCTGGGGTAATACCACCACCACCGAAAACTTCGCGGCCTAGGATAGTTTTATAAGCTATGCTGTCCGTCACTTTAATACTGTCGGCAGAATACAACTCTCCCGACTCAAGCCTATTTACATGGTCTTCGTGATAGTCAACACCTTCTCCGTATGGTTTCTGTATAGCTCGGCCACTAGGTGTGTAAAAGCGAGCTATAGTTAATCTCAAAGCGCCCTCATCTTCAACAGGGTATTCATGTTGTACTAATCCCTTACCGAATGAACGGCGACCGATAATTAATCCTCTATCGTTATCCTGCATGGCTCCCGCAAAAATTTCAGAAGCTGAAGCTGAACTTTCGTCTATTAACACCACCATAGGGAATTGCGAATACTCTCCATCGTACATAGACGAATAGGTATATCTAGGTGAAGATTTGCCCTCGGTATAAACTATGGGTAATCCTTCTGGTAAAAACCTATCTATCATGTCAGTTGTAGCTCTTAGGTATCCCCCGCCATTTCCTCTTAGGTCTATCACGAAAGATTCAGCACCATTTCTTTGAAGCGCCACTAACGCTGTTTTAAATTCATCTGATGTAGTGGCGGAAAATCTGATAATTTTTATGTAACCGATTTCATCTTCTAAAAGAATCGCAGCCACGACACTGTGAATGGGAATGCGTGCTCTAACAATCTCCACTTCGTACTCCACATGTGAATTGCTACGAATAAGTACTAGATCAACCTTAGTTCCGCCTGCACCTTTTAAGAGCTTGATGACCTTTTGATTAGTGAGGTCTGGTCCAGATATTTCTAGAGTGTCTACTTTTACTATCCTATCTCCTGCTCTAATGCCAGCACTTTCAGAAGGGCCACCTGGAAGAGCCGTAACTACCATAAGAGTGTCGTTCTGAATCAGAAACTCAACTCCAATTCCTTCAAAGCCGCCCTCCATGGGTTCAGCCATTTGTGCAAGTTCTTCTTCAGAGAAATAATATGAATGAGGGTCTAACTCTTTGATAATCGCTTGCACGGCTGCTTCTTCGAGTGAAGATCTATCAATCGAGTCGACGTATAGGTATTCTATTTGGTCTAAAAGATTCGTAATGCGGGAGTTCGAGGAAAACGAAGGGACACCTAGCTCATTACAACTTTTCCCAATGTAGACGCCAGCTAGCAGCATTAAAACAAAGAGTATGGGTCTATTTCTAGGCGTCATCAGAGTGGTGTTCTGTTTCTACTTCGGCAAATCGCAAGAAATCTAGGCCATCTTTATCCTTGTATTCATTAAGATATACGACACGGGTGATTCCGGCTTGGTGTATGAGTTTCGCACAATCTCTACATGGGGAAAGTGTGATGTACAGAGTGGCACCTTCAGCGCTATTATGACTTCTAGCTAATTTTAAAATGGCATTTGCTTCTGCATGTAGTACATACCAGTGAGTATCCCCATCAGTGTTTTCACAGCAATTATCGAAACCCGACGGAGTGCCATTATACCCGTCAGCAATAATCATTCTGTCCTTGACAATAATAGCCCCTACTTGCTTTCTGGAGCAATGAGACAGCTTTCCCCATTCGATAGCCATCTTTATATAAGCTCCGTCGTATCGCCTCTGTTTCTTTTCTTCCTTAGTCATTTGTTTGCTCATATTCTAACGAGATAATCTGCAAGATAAACAAAGAAAATCACGCGTGCTCAGCCTTAGAGAAGGATTAGAGTTGTAGTTTCGTGATATGCGCATTTACACTAGGACAGGTGATGATGGTACTACAGGACTTTTCGGCTCTGATAGAGTATCTAAAGACGATATACGTATCGAAGCATACGGGACAGTTGATGAATTAAACGCACAGCTAGGGCGATTGATCGAGCACAGTGAGATGGAACCTCACATGGAGTATTTCAGGGGAATTCAATCCGAACTTTTTCTACTGGGCTCTCATTTAGCAACCGTTGACGCTAAAATGAAGGCTAAACTACCTCCATTTAATGCTGAGGCTGTTAAAGAATTCGAGGATTGGATGGATATGGTAGATGAAATCGTGCCGCCATTAAAGAACTTCATCTTGCCAGGCGGTCATCCGTCTGTTGCTGATGCTCATGTAGCTAGAGCGGTGTGTCGCAGGGCGGAGAGGAGGATTGTAAGCCTTGCAAACGAAAGCGAAGTGGATACAGAACTGATTATTTACTTGAACAGGCTGTCTGATTTACTATTCACTGCGGCAAGATGGCTATCTCATGCTTCTGGGAGCGAAGAAATCGCCTGGAAAGGCTGATATTATTAGAAAAAGTGAAGTTGTTGCAAAAAAACTTGCAATTGGTTGAGATTCTGCTATTTTTGCGCGCTGAACACCTCGCATAAAAATCATGTACTGGACCCTCGAATTAGCATCATATTTAGAAGACGCTCCTTGGCCTGCATCAAAGGACGAGCTTATTGACTTCGCAATGCGCACAGGTGCGCCTCTAGAAGTTGTAGAAAATCTTCAAGGTCTTCAAGACGATGGCGAAAGCTATGAAACGATTGAGGATATTTGGCCTGACTATCCTTCTAAAGAGGATTTCTTCTTTAACGAAGACGAATACTAGTCGAGTTAGGTTTTCCCCAGCAATCTTCGGGTTGTTGACGGGTTTAATTGTTCCATTAAGACTTCCCGACCCGCAGAGAGTTTTTCTATGAGAGATTCTGTACCGTGGCGTACTGTGAGAAGTTCTAGGTTTTTTCTAGATGTAGACCAAAACCCACTCCCCAGCTCACTCTCAAATTTCTTCTGCTTAGAAATATCGGTGTCGAAGGCAATCTCAAATCTAACTGCGGAGTTTTGCATCATGCGTACATGAATGCCAGCCTCTGCTAAGGCACCGAAGACGGTTTGCAAATGATCCTCTCCTACGAAGCTATAATCAGAAGGGCCTAATGATAAACACGTGATCTCTGGGCGGGATATATACATGGGGATCGTAATCTGCACGAAAGGGAAATCACCTATACATGTACTCGGACCATCTGGGTTGAGAAAACTTTTAACGTAAAGCGGAATACGACGGTTTTGTATGGGCTTAACAGTTCTGGGATGTATGACACTAGCACCGTAATAACTGAGCTCTAGTGCTTCAGAATAATCTAGTTTTTCTATAGTTACTGTGCCTTCGAAAATATTAGGGTCTGCGTTGTGCATTCCTTGAACATCCTTCCAAATAATTACTTCGTCCGCACCTGACGCAGTAGCTAACAATGCGGCACTGTAATCGGAACCTTCCCGACCTAAAGTGGTGGTTAGACCATGGGGACATCTGCCGATAAAACCCTGAGTGACTAATGTGTCACATTGATCTAATCGACTAACCATCTCCACCCCATAATCACTCAGTTTATCCTCATCTACCCGTGCAGATCCATGTCGAGAATCTGTGATAATGGTATTTCTAACGTCCCACCAGTGAGCATCCCAACCGTCTTGTTTCAGGTATTCAGCGACAATTTTAGTGCTGGCAAGCTCACCCATAGCAACAATCTCGTCATATCTAGCTTCACTGCTTGAAACGGTAGGCAAGATGAATAACTTTTCAAGCTCTTGTAAAAAAGTAGGTGACAGGCCTAATTTTTTAGAAACCGAAATGTGACGATTTGCAACTTTGAGTAATTTCTTTAACGCAGACTCGTAATTTATTTCCGCCCACACTTTCTCGAGGTCATTCGTGGTCTTACCCATGGCACTAACTACGACTATAGTTTTAGAACGAGGGGTTTGGGATTTAATGATTACAGCAATATTCCTAACAGCTTCTGCGGTTTTAACGGAAGCTCCACCAAACTTGTGTATAGAAATTTTATTTGCAGAAATCACGGGGCGAAGTTAATCGTAGATTGCTATATGGAATCATTACCACTACCAATAACAGATCTTATATTAATTTTATTGCTTGTTTGGGGCGGATGGAATGGATATAAAAAGGGATTAGTCGTCGCTATTGCATCTATTATTGCAATCGTTGCCGGAGCATATGGAGCTTTTTATTTTTCCGATGCGCTCGGAAATTGGATGTCTGGAATTGTGGACTGGAATGCAAAAAGCATTGCGGTAGTCGCCTTCGCTCTTACTTTCTTAGGTGTCGTATTTGGAGTTCACCTAATTGCAAAAGCTATTGAAAAGACTCTGAATTTAGTTGCCTTAGGGGGGATTAATAAGATCGCTGGAGGAGTTTTGGGAGTTTTGAAGAACGCAGTCATTTTATCATTTGTGATTTATGGACTGAAAGGGTTTGATATTAAAATTTCTGAGGATACTAATCAGGAATACGTTGTAATGCCGATTGTGGAATCAATAGCTCCTCTAGTATTACCATTCTGGGAAGATTTGACTGAGAAAACGACTCTCGAGAAAATAAAAAAATCAGTTGAGGAAGGAACGGAGAAAATTGAGGAAGGGATAGAAGAGCTGAAAGACGATTTGCAAGAAAAGATTGAGAAATAGATTAAGCTCCAAAGGCCATAAAAAGGGAATTGACTCTCGATTCTAACTCTGATTTAACGTCTGCATAGCTTTCGCCTTCTGCAAGAACTTTATTCACACTTACGTAGTACTTAATCTTCGGCTCCGTTCCTGAAGGCCTCACTGTAATCCTTGAACCTTTATCTGTAATGAACTGCAGTACGTTTGATGATGGTAGGCCGGTTTTATCGACATTAAGGAAGTCTCTAACCTCAACTATTTTCTCTCCCGCAAGCTCTGTAGGAGCATCCGATCTGTAATTTCTCATCATCGAAGCTATCTGCTCGGCTCCATCCCTCCCCTTCTTAACAACCGACACTAATCCCTCTTTGTAAACTCCGTTCTCACGATGAATCACCTCAAGTTGCCTTAGCATTGTGGTGCCTTGCTGCTTCAATTCATGAGCTAGTTCCGAAAGTAAACAGCAAGCTGACACAGCATCTTTGTCTCTGGCCGTATCGCCCACCAAGTAACCGTAACTCTCTTCCGCTCCAGCTATAAAAGTTCTAGACTCGCTGGAAATAGAAGCCGCTATATGTTTAAACCCGGTGAGTGTTTCCACTACTCCCACTCCATAGCTAGTTCCTAGTTTTTGTAAAAGCGGGGTCGTCACTACTGTTGTCGCGATAAAGTAATCCTGTGAGAATCGTTCGCCAGATTCTGAGCCTTTCTTCAACACGTAGTCGAATAGAAGGGCAGCAGTCTCGTTGCCGTTAAGCAAGGTGAAGCCGCCTTGAGGATTAGGGACAGCAAGTCCTACTCTGTCGGCATCGGGGTCGGTGCCCATGACAAGGTCGGCGTTTAATGACTCGGCTAAAGAAATGGCAGCCGAAAGGGCCTGGCCTTCTTCAGGGTTAGGGCTAGAAACCGTCGGGAAATCTCCATCGGGGACAGCTTGAGAGGAAACTTCATGGACGTTGTGAAAGCCCCATGCAGAAAGTGATGGTGGTACAGAAACGGAACCCGTACCGTGAAGTCCTGTGTAAACGAGACAAACCTCTGAACCATTTTCTATCAGAGATACCGAAGTTCTCAACTCCAATACCTTGTTTTTGAAAGCCTCGTCTAATTCAGGCCCTGCTAATACAAATGCACTATTATCTGTAGCCATTCTTACAGAGTCGAGGGAGGTGATTTTATGTACCTCCTGGATTATTCCTGTATCGTGGGGAGCTACGATTTGGGCTCCGTCAGAGTAATAGACTTTGTAGCCATTATACTCTGGCGGGTTATGACTTGCTGTAATTACGATTCCTGCCGCACACTTCTCGTGTATGACTGTAAATGAAAGTTGAGGTGTAGGGCGAAGCTCTGGGTAAAGAATAGGGATAATATCATTACCCGCTAAAACTCGGGCCGCCATTTCCGCAAACTCGTAGCTTTTATGTCTAGAGTCGAAGGCAATAGCAACCTTTAGTGGAGAAGGTAATTCAGATTCGTTTTTCTTCAAGTAATTAGCTAGGCCTTGTGTTGCACGTGCAATCACGGCGTCATTAATCCGGTTGATCCCCGGCCCACAAACTCCACGCATCCCTCCTGTTCCGAACTCTATATTTTGATAAAACGCATCTATCAATTCGTTCCAGTTGCTGTCGTCTATCCAGCTCTGAACTATCTCTCGGGTTTCTGTGTCATAAGGTTTTTCCGTCCAAACTACCGCCTTTCTCATCACCTCCTCGTGCAATGTCATTTCTGAAATACACAACCCGAGTGATTCCTGCCATGTCTTCCTCTCAATATTTAACATTTTACTTAATGGTGCTCCATCGAGATGAGAGTTCTTAGGTCTTTGTGCTTTCGTAGGATAATCCTCTGTACTAATCCCCAATACCTCCACATCTAATTTCATCTGAGCAAATAACTCCTTTGCAAAGCCGCTCCAACTCACCACACCCATATCGCTATAATGTACCACCCCACTTGTCATACCCTTTTCAAGATTCAGAACTATTGCCCTTAAACTTTCAGCAAGTGATCCGGTCCAAGTGGGAGTGCCTTTTTGGTCTGCAACAATATCTAAACTCGTATTATTATTTGCGACAAGACTCAACATCGTTTTGAAGAAATTACTCCCACAATGATCATAGAGCCAACCAGTCCTAACTATAAAAAACGGAACTCCAGCTTCCCCCATCACACTCGCAACTTCAAACTCACCCTCCGCTTTAGTCTCCCCATAAACACCTACCGGACTCACCTCATCGTCAGCCCCATAAGGCCTCTCAGCAGTCCCACCTTTCAATCCGTCGAATACATAATCCGTACTAATATGCACGAGGGTTATCCCTCTTTTAGCACAGCCCCTAGCCAGAACCCTCGCAGCATCAACATTCCCTCTCTTCGATTCCTTACGGCTATCCTCCGCACCATCAACGTCTGTAAAAGCCGCGGCATTAATTACGGCATCGGGCTTCTCCCTGTCTAACACAGCCCCGACCGCGTCCGCGTCCGCGACATCCAACTCCGCCCTTCTCAACCCCACCCACTCAATTTCAGCATCACCCGAAAACCGCCTTAAAATGCAGCTTCCTAGTTGCCCTCCGGCTCCGGTAATTAATACTTTTATCACCCCACGAAATTACAAAGAAGAAATGCTATTGAAACATTTGGCACGTATCTTGCTTTTATCAATGCCCATACGAAAAACATGAAAAAGCTAACACTTACCCTCGCCTCAATAATTGCGTTTTTATTCTCTAGTCAAGCCCAAAACATAATTACCCGTCAAGTCACTCACATCATCAGCATTGATATCAGTAAGGATGTTCATGATGAAAGTAATTTCGTGGGAGCCATAGATGATTCAAAACAAGGAATAGATTTATCTTATAACAGAAGGGTTAGCGGAAAGATTTTGGAAAAAGGATTCAGTCTGGGATGGCAGCCTCTCGAAAATACTGAGTTTCAAAATCTATTTAGTAACGGAGTTGTTGGAGATTTAAACACTCGTATTCAAATGTTTCATGCTTACGGAACACTTAGAGCCACGGCTTTCCCTAACGGCAATTTCCAACCATATGCAGAGGGCATAGTAGGCCTTAAAGGTGTAGCACTTACTTCTAAATTCACAGAAGAAATAACTCAGGATGTAACAAATGACATTAATCACTCAATGACCACTTGGAATTTGGGTTACGCACTAGGGTTGCGTTGGGGACTGAATGATCATATTGCATTAGACCTTCGATACCTTAGAGTTGAAGGTGGTAATCTTCACAGAATAATAGAGGTAGAGAGCACAGAAGAAGGACTCATCTTTAACCAAGCAGATTGGAAAGCTCCAGTTGGTTACCTCAGAGCTGGAGTTAGTTTTAATTTCTGAAAATGCACTCATTTTATTATTAGTTTCAAGCTGAATCCTTTTGGTAATAAAAAAGAACTAAGAGTTAGTAAATATTCTTAGACCCTAATATAAGAGGTGATATCTTTGCTGCACATTACTATGCGTGCATAACAATTTATTCTTCTAATAATGAACGACAAGAAGTATATCCTAGGTTTTAATGAGATCCAAATGACTGACATCCTCCGTGTGGGAGGTAAAAATGCGTCTTTGGGTGAAATGATTCAAAACCTATCTCCACTAGGAATTAAGGTTCCTGATGGTTTTGCAATTACCGTTGCAGCGTATCGATATTTCATAGATTACAATAGTCTGAACGATGAAATTCATGAAGTCATAAATCATACCGATGTAGATGACGTGATTGAATTACGCAAAAACGGTCTAAAGGTCCGGCAGATAATTAACGACGGTAAGTTTCCGGAAGATTTAGCCGCAGAGATATTATCTGCATACAAAGAGCTGTCACAAAAATACAATGTTGACGCAACAGACGTTGCGGTGAGGTCATCTGCAACGGCTGAAGACTTACCCGACGCTTCATTCGCTGGGCAACAAGAGACTTATCTAAATGTAAGAGGTGACGAAGCGATATTAAATTCCGTTCGAAATTGTATCGCTTCATTATTTACCGATAGAGCTATATCGTACAGAGAAATGTTCAACTTTGATCATTTTGAAGTGGGACTTTCTGTTGGAATCCAAAAAATGGTCCGTTCAGATTTGGCCTCTGCTGGAGTTGCGTTCTCTCTCGACACAGAAAGTGGTTTCAAGGACGTTGTATTGATTAATGGTGCATATGGCTTGGGCGAAATGGTCGTGCAAGGTGCTGTAAACCCCGATGAGTTCTTAGTATTTAAACCCACTCTGGAAAAGGGTTTTGATTCGATTATTGAAAAGACTTTGGGTGTGAAAGAGGTTAAAATGATATACGGTAACAACCCTGGCGAAATGGTTAGAACCGTATCAGTAGAGAAGGATTTTCAAAGAGAATTCTGTATAAAAGATGCCCACGTTATAGAAATCGCAAAGTGGGTTACACAGATCGAAACGTATTATTCTGAGCTAAGGGACACATACTGCCCCATGGATGTGGAGTGGGCAATCGATGGAATGACCGATGAACTGTTTATCGTACAAGCTAGACCCGAGACAATTCATTCACAAAAAGAGGGCGGGAAATTCGTTGAGTATAAGATTCTTGATGATGAACGAAGAGAAAAAATACTAGTAAAAGGCATAGCTGTAGGAGATAAGGTCTCATCTGGAAGAGTGAAAATTCTTTACAGTTTAGATGGAAGAGATGGAAGCATGGATGGGGCCGACTTTAAAGAAGGTGATGTGTTAGTTACTGATATGACTGACCCAGACTGGGAGCCATTGATGAAAAAAGCTGCAGCTATTGTAACTAATAAAGGAGGTAGAACGTGTCATGCTGCCATCATAGCTAGAGAGATGGGAGTGCCAGCTATTGTAGGGTGTGGAAATGCTACTGAAGAATTATTAAATGGCCTGGAAGTGACCATTTCATGTGCAGAGGGTGATAAGGGATTTGTTTATTCTGGGGTGATACCTTCTGAGATTAAAGAGACTGATTTGAGTGACATTCCTGAAGTAGATGTCCCCGTTATGTTAAACGTGGCTTCTCCTGACATGGCTTTTCAATTCAGTCAAATACCTAACTCGGGGGTGGGGTTAGCTAGGGAAGAATTTATCATAAATAATTATATACAGGTTCACCCACTAGCATTAATGAAGCACGGAACTCTTGAGGATACTGAGCTTTCAGCAAAAATTGGAGATTTGATAAAAGGGTATGAAGATGAGGAAACCTTCTTTGTTAAGAGACTTTCATATGGAGTTGCGAAAATTGCAGCTGCCTTCTATCCTAATAAAGTGATTGTAAGATTCTCTGACTTTAAATCAAACGAATACTACAACATGCTGGGTGGGAAGTACTTTGAACCCAAAGAAGAAAACCCAATGATAGGATGGAGAGGTGCATCAAGGTATTACTCTGAGACTTACAAGGAGGCATTCGGGTGGGAATGCAAAGCAATAAAAAGAGTCCGTGAAAAAATGGGGCTTGATAATGTCACTGTAATGATACCTTTCTGCAGAACAGTAGAAGAATTGCACCAAGTTTATGATGTAATGAGTGAGTACGGACTGAAGCGAGGTGAAGATGGATTAGAGGTGTTCTTAATGGCTGAACTGCCTTCAAATATTATTTGTGCCGACTTGTTCGCACCTCATATCGATGGGTTTTCAATCGGATCTAATGATCTTACTCAACTAACATTAGGACTTGATCGAGATTCTGCACTCGTGGCACATGTTTACGACGAAAGGAATCCAGCCGTGAAGCGTTCTATTTCAAATCTTATAAAAACTGCTAAAGAATTTAATGTGAAGGTGGGTATATGCGGACAGGGGCCTTCCGACTTCCCGGATTTCGCGAGATTTTTAGCAGATGAAGGCATAGACTCTATATCTGTCACACCCGATTCCGTATTAAAAACTTTAAAAGCTCTTGAATGCACTACTTTGTAACCCATGAGCGACAATCATATTTCTAATAGAAAACCGTTTTTCCCAGTAAGTGATGTCTTAACGACCTATTTGAGGCAGTATTCAAGGGAATTGCCGATTCATGTTTTGTACTCAGACTTGAAGCACTATCAAGATACTATCCCACTCGGGGATAAAGACGGAAGGTCCACTTTATGGAAAACAGCCCTATATCCTGAGACACAAATGCAGGAATTGAATGAGAGTCTTATTGAAATTTACTCGATATTAAAATCCGATGGTGCAACACTAATAAATCATCTTTCGGTTGAGAGAATTGACTATTGTGAGTTCGGCAATTCACAACCCTTTAGAGTTAAAATTATAAATCAATTAAATGACAATTACGATTACTTCTATGTGAAGTGCATCGATGCCTCCAGAATTTATGGCTTAGAATTAGAGCACATTCTATCTCCAAATAAAATAAATTATTTTGTTTATAAGGATACAATTATTGAAGAACACATTGTGGGAATTCCAGGGGACCAGTTTATCGAGTTTAACCTAAAGGATGAAGGTCATAACGAAGTGAGATTAGCCAAGGAATTTGTGAAGTTCAACGAACGATGTTTCATCCGACTATTAGGAGATATGAGGTCGTACAATTTCGTGGTAGATATGACACCTGATTTCGATCAAATACAATATAGAATCCGCGCTATAGATTTCGACCAACAATCTTTTGAGGGACGAAAGAATATGTACCTCCCTCAGTTTTATAAGGAAAATAAATCATTTGTCGATCTTGCAATGAGAAACATGACTCCTGAAACTGTAGAACAGTACAAACTTGAGGAGCGAGCTTTGATGGCAAAGAGATTAAGACTTGCTGAATATCAGATTAATAAACTCCTTGCCGCTATGGTTCAAGATGAATTATCACTCCCTACTCACATTAATAATTTACGTACTGATTTAGCTAAACACTATTCCCATAAATCATTTCTAAGATGTAATACTATGGGGGAAATAGTGAAGGAGTGTCTGGATATTATTAGGTCGATCTCATAGCTTCGACTGGGGGCATTTTAGCTGCTGACATCGCTGGGGCAATGCCCGCTATTAATCCCGACACTATTGCAATTGTAAATGCCATGAGAACCCTATCTAGACCCACGGTTATATTCATACCTAGGTCTGCTAAATTGATTAGTAATAACAGAAACTGAAGTGCTAGAAGTGCTAAAACAGCACCGAACACACACAGAGCGATCGCCTCGAACAGGAATTGTATAAGAATGAAGTTAGACTTTGCTCCTAGGGCTTTTTGAATTCCTATTATCCTAGTGCGCTCTTGAACGGAGACGAACATGATATTAGCTATGCTGAAGCAACCTACGAGAATAGCAAAAATCGCAATGAACCATCCGCCTAATTCCACCTGACTGAAGATGGAAGTGATAATACCGGTGAGCATGTCGATTTGGTTTATCGAAAAATCATCAACATCAGAGGGTCTTACCCTCCTCACTGATCTAAACTGCTGAATAATCTCGTCTTTAAGGGCGGCGATTTCTACTCCTGCTTTCGCCTTAACCATGATAGTGTTTCCCTCTGTGGAGTGTCTATCGAATAACCTGGGACCAAAAGTCGCTGGCACTATCACGAACTCATCAAAGCCACCCGATATCATTGACGCACCTTCCTTAGCGAACACCCCTATAATCTTTAGTTTTAATCCTTTAACCTTAAGACTCTTACCTAAAACATCTATGTTCCCGAACAGATTTATGGCAACATCGTGACCTACCACACAAACAGACCTAGCAGAAGCGCTTTCCGAGTCATTAAATAAACGGCCACTCCCTAAATTTAAACTAATCACATCCGGGTAGTTATGTGAAACCGCAGCAACCGGGATGTTAGGGAATAAATTATCGCCCGCCTCGGCATCGAACATGCCTTTCATTTGGAAACATATCGCGTCAGAGAGAGTTAGCCTTGTGGCTAATTCCTTACAATCTTTAAGGGAGGGCTCTCGTCTTTGAACGTATTTCCACCATGGATAATCTTCACCGAAACTCCATGGCCACTTCGACACGAAGAGAACGTCATCATCAAGCATGCTGAAAGACTCCATGAGATTATCCTCCATCGAATCCACGACAGCGAAAATTGAACTAATCACGAATATCCCCACCATTACCCCCAGAAGGGATAGAAAAGTTCTGAGTTTGTTCAGAATAATAGCGTTCCAAGCAAAAGCTAAACTTTCTCTAAATAATCGGAGCCACATCATACCCTCAAAGCTACACCTTATGCTAACTTCGCAACCTCTAATATCATTTCTATTTTACACTCATGTCGGAGCCAAAAAAACTACGTTCAGCACTCATTTCTGTATTTAATAAAGACGGACTAGCACCTATAGTTAAAGAGCTAAAGCGTTTAGGAGTAACCATCTACTCTACTGGCGGAACTCAGAAAACTATAGAAGAACTGGGCGGAACAGTCGTTCCTGTGGAAACGATTACAGACTACCCTTCTATTTTAGGCGGAAGAGTTAAGACCCTACATCCGAAAGTTTTCGGTGGGATTCTTAACCGCAGAGAACACGAAGGGGATAAAGAGCAGATGGCTCAGTACGACTTGCCGTATATAGACTTAGTGGTAGTGGACCTCTACCCTTTTGAAGATACCGTTGCAAGTGGTGCAAGCTCTGAGGATATTATCGAGAAAATCGATATAGGTGGAATTGCACTTATAAGAGGAGCTGCAAAAAACTTTAAGGACGTGGTGATAATTCCAAGTATGGATGATTACGCAATTCTTTTAGACATATTAAAAGACAATGACGGGGAAACTTCGCTAGAAGAAAGACGAGCTCTATCTGCAAGGGCATTTCGTACTAGTTCACATTACGACACCATGATTAACACATACATGGAGAGCACTGTGGAAGACGTTAATCCAATTGACACACTCAATATCAGCTCCCTAGAATTTAAGTCTCTACGTTATGGTGAGAATCCTCACCAAGCTGGACGTTTCTTCGGTGATCTAGATGGGATTCTCAAACAATTACATGGTAAAGCTCTTTCATACAACAACCTCCTAGATGTGGATGCTGCTGTAAGTTTGATGGAAGAGTTTAAGGGTACAGATCCGACGTTCGTGATTATGAAGCATAATAATGCTTGCGGTTTAGCAACGAGAAAAACACTATCTGAAGCATATTCTAGAGCATTAGAAGGTGATCCTATAAGCGCGTTTGGAGGAGTGTTAATCGCTAACAGGGAAATAGACATGGCCACGGCTGAACTAATTCACACGTTGTTTTGTGAAGTGGTAATCGCACCATCATTTGCTCAAGATGCGTTAGGGCTTTTAAAGGGCAAGAAGAACCGAATACTGCTTGAAAAGCAAGAAATTAAACTTCCTGCGAAAACAGTAAGAACTGCACTTAATGGATATCTAGTTCAGGACAGAGACACAACTATAGAGTCAGCTGCAGATCTTACCTGTGTCACAAAGGCACAGTCGGACGAATCGGCTATCGATGATTTAATTTTCGCAATGAAGCTTGCTAAGCACACGAAATCAAATACCATTGTTTTCGCGAAAAACGGTCAATTAATTTCATCTGGCACAGGCCAAACCTCACGGGTAGACGCTCTCAAACAAGCCGTTGAAAAAGCTAATGGTTTAGGGCTTTCTCTCGAAGGTTCTGCTATGGCTTCGGATGCGTTTTTCCCATTCCCAGACTGCGTGGCTCTAGCTGCCGAAGCGGGTATAAAGCACGTAATACAACCCGGTGGATCCATTAACGATTCTAAATCTATAGACGCTTGCGATGAGCTTGGATTAGCCATGTACACAACCGGAACTAGACATTTCCGCCACTAGAGTTTCTAACAACGTATTGACATAAAAAGTCAACGTTTTCAACTTTTATCACAACTTATCCACTTCTAGTAAATTAGGTGTTTTCTAGGCCCAATATGCGGCAGAGAAAATGTAAATTTGACTATGGGTCTTTTTAATTTCTTCACGCAGGATATCGCCATTGATTTGGGGACTGCTAATACTATCATTTACTACCAAGATAAAGTTGTAGTAGATCAACCATCAATCGTTGCGCAGGACATGAAAACTGGCAACGTCGTTGCCATCGGAAGACTTGCCCAGCAGATGCAGGGTAAGACACATAAAAACATCGTCACTATTAGGCCATTAAGAAATGGAGTTATCGCCGACTTCGTGGCAGCAGAACAAATGATCACTGGCATGATAGCCATGATTAATCAGAATAAAAAATCGTGGTTCACTCCATCGCACCGAATGGTGATATGTATTCCATCTGGAATTACCGACGTAGAGAAACGAGCTGTAAAGGATAGTGCTGAACATGCCGGCGGTAAGGATGTCTACTTAATTCATGAGCCTATGGCAGCCGCTATCGGAATAGGGATTGATGTAGAGGAGCCTATGGGAAACATGATAGTTGACATCGGCGGAGGTACATCTGAGATTGCTGTAATTGCTCTTGGTGGAATTGTGACCGACACAAATATCCGAATCGCAGGTGACGAATTCACGAAGGATATCGTCGACTACATGCGTCGTCAGCATAACATGCTTATCGGAGAGAGAACAGCTGAAAATGTCAAGATCAATGTAGGGGCAGCTATGACTAAAATCGAAAACCCGCCTGAGGATTATTCTGTGCTGGGGAGAGATCTACTTACTGGACACCCTAGAGAAATCATTGTTACTTATACAGAAATAGCTGCTGCATTAGACAAGAGTATCAGTAAGATAGAGGATGCGATTCACACAGCCTTGAACCAAACCCCACCAGAGTTAAGTGCTGATATTTTCAGAACAGGTATTTACCTAGCTGGTGGTGGTGCTCTTCTTCGCGGACTCGATGCTCGTATTTCTGCACGAACTAAGCTTCCTGTTCATATTGCAGAGGATCCATTACACGCTGTTGCATTGGGTACAGCTATAGCGCTGAAGAACATCGATAGATTCCCATTCCTGATGAGAGAATAGCCTCAAAGGCACTGTTGTGAGGAACCTAATTAATCTTCTTGTAAAGAATCACAGGCTGATGCTTTTTGTGCTTCTGGAGATAATTGCTCTTAATTGGCTGGCATCATCTCATGCAATTCACAATAACAGAATGTCATCTATGGGTCTTGAAATCTCGGACTCTTGGCTTTACGCGGCAGGGCGATTAGAAAGTTTCAAGACTCTCGAAACTACTAACAGCGTACTTAACGAAGAGATTTCAAAGTTAAGATCTGAGAACCTTATACTTCTTGAGAACGCAGGGGTCAACTGCATCGAGGATTTCGAATATGACAGTCCTCATGAAGGATGGTTTACAATCCCGGCAGAAGTTATTTATTCTACAACTCATAAAAAAAATAACCTAATCATTGCTAACAAAGGATTAAGGGATGGAGTCAATATAGGAGCTGGAATGCTTGATAAGGGGTTTCTTGCAGGACGAGTCGTAGAGATAACAGAGGACAAAGCCCTCGTCTTCCCCATCACTCACATAAAACCCAGCTGGAGTGTTCGAATTAATAGTGACGGGCCAGAAGGAGTGATGACTTGGGATGGCGATGACTTAACTAAGTGCACTGTAAGGGACGTATTTAAGGCAGCTCTAATTCTTCCCGGAAACTCTGTCATCACGACAGGATTCCAAGGCGTATTTCCTCCTGGAATAGAAATAGGCACTGTATTGAAGATCGAGTCAAATGACGACGAGAAATTCCAAACTATTTCCATCGAATTAGGGGCTAATTTCTATAGCATCCGACATGTCGAGTTCATCCAAAACAGGGATAATTTATCTATTGACTCTCTAATAAATTCAATAGAATGAAAAAGATTATTAACGCCATTATTCTGTTATTATTAGCATTGATTCTACAAATTGTAATTTTTAGGTTCGCGATTTTTGCTAGCGGATGGGCTATCATCTTTTTCCACTTATACGGACTGACAATGCTACCCATAGGGTGGAATAAAACTAGCTACTTATTCGTCGGGGCCATCACAGGCATCGTCTTAGATCTTTGTATGCTTACAGGGGGATTACACATGGCTGCTGGCACGTTTTTAGGACTTGCATTACCACACATATCTAGCCTTGTAGCGCCTAGAGAAGGCTTCCACAAGGGACATATTATTATAGGCTTCAAGGATGGATGGGCACGTTATATTGTTTATTCATTTTTAATCACATTTATATATTCCTTTTCAATATTTTTAATTGAAAGTGGACAGCTAGGATTCGCTTTGGAATCTTTCGGAAAGGCACTTATGTCTAGTGGATTAACTCTAGTTTTACTTATCCTCACTCATGGTCTGATAGGGATTGCAAGTAAGACCAAACGCTCTAATGTCAGCGCTTACCCTTGGTCATGAGTAGACACGATCTTAAAAGTCGCCCCCTAGTTTTCAGTGGTATTATTATCATAATATCATCCATCTTCATAGTTAGATTATTCAGTCTTCAGGTCACTAATGAGCATTGGTCTAACTATGCTGGAATGTTAACCGAAGAAAGACAAACTCTAGATCCGATAAGAGGTCAATTTTTCGGCAGAAACGGTGAATTAATAGTTACGAATATTGCGAGTTATGATTTGTTGTATACCGCCAGGCGTGCACCTGACTTCGATACTCTTGCATTTGCTAAATTGATAAATTGGGACATCGATGAGTTAATAAAACAGATCAATAAAGCATCAAAATATTCTAGATATGTCCCGTCAATTATTGTAAAACAGCTCAGCCCGAAAGAATTCGCACTCATATCGAAAGAACTGTGGCGATTCTCTGGGATAGGATACAGAACTAGGTCCATACGGTCAAATATCGCTGGGGTAGCTGGACATTTATTAGGCGAATATAGAGAAGCAAGCAGAGATGATTTAGACTCCGATGACTTCTACAGGCTAGGGTCATATAAAGGCAAGTCTGGTCTAGAGTCAAAGTTTGAAACGCAACTCCGTGGACTTCCCGGATCTAGACGGCACATAGTGGATGTAAGGAACAATGTTCAGAAAACACTTTCAAGTTTAGACACTATGCCTATCACGGGCAAAGACGTAACTCTCACATTAGACCTAGCATTACAGAGATATGCGGAAAAGCTTCTAAAGGGAAAGCGTGGAAGCGTGGTGGCAATTCAACCACAAACAGGTGAGATTTTAGCAATAGTCTCTGCGCCATTCTACAACTCCGATGACCTTACTGGCACTAGGAGGGGCTTGGTCTATGACAGCCTCCGTCTTCACCCACATAAACCTCTTTACAACAGAGCGCTGAGGGGGACTTACAGACCTGGGTCGATTTTTAAGATGGTTCAGGGGCTGGTAGCTCTTGATGAAGGTGTGATTACCCAAAGGACCATCATTAATTGCGATAGATCTATAATTAATTGTCACGGAGCACATACCGCGGATAATTTAACTGAGGCAATCACCCACTCTTGTAATCCTTATTTCAGGGAGGTCATGAGGCGTATGGTTCAAAGAGGGAGAGACGAGAATAAACTTAAGGATGCTGCTCTAGGTTTAGGGAGTTGGAGAAATAGAATTCTGGAATTTGGTTTTGGTTCAAACCTAGGCGGGCATATTCCAGGAACTAGAAGAGGATCGATTCCAAATGTAAATTACTACGATGGGATTTATGGCAAGAATCATTGGGGATACTCTACTATATACTCTATTTCAATAGGTGAAGGTGAACTTTTGACAACACCGCTTCAGATGGCTAACCTCGCTTGCATTATCGCTAATAGGGGCTACTATCACGAACCGCATGCCGTGAGAGATATCGGAGGAAGAGGCAAGCCATCTAGCACGGATAGTATTCATTATGTAAATATTGACAGTAGCTTATTTGAACCTGTTATTGATGCTATGCAACTCGTAATTGACGACCCCTCTGGAACGGCTTGGCGGGCAAGAGTTGATGGCATTACAATATGCGGTAAAACTGGCACAGTCCAAAACGCAGGCGACCTTGAAGACCACAGTGCTTTCATGGCCTTTGCTCCCAGGGATAATCCTCAGATAGCCATTAGTGTTTATGTTGAGTATGCCGGTGGTGGTGGTGCATGGGCTGCACCCATAGCGGGCCTGCTTATAGAAAGTTACCTTACCGATTCCATCTCCAACATTCAGGCTGAAGAAAGAATTCTAAATTGGGAAGAATGAGCAGAAATCCTTCTTCAATATTCAAGAATTTTGATTGGCCATTAGCTCTTATAGTGATCGTCCTGGTGTTTTTTGGATGGGCAAATATTATCAGTGCAGCCGCAAATATTGAGGCCATAGAACTTATCGATTGGAGTGGTAAGGCTGGTAAACAATTAATGTGGATGGGAATATGTTCAGTCCTGGCATTTTTAATAATTAACATAGAGTCTGAATTCTTTATTAGAACATCGATTTTACAATACGTAGCCACCTTACTGCTTCTTGTGGCGGTGTTAATTATAGGCAAGAAGATTGGCGGAGCTAGGTCCTGGTTCGCTCTTGGCAGTTTCAGTTTACAGCCGAGTGAATTTGCAAAACCTACAACCGCATTAGCAGTTGCTTGGTATCTATCCCAAGACTCAACTAAATGGAAGAGTTTTATTTCAAGGGTGGTTTCCATCATGCTCATAGCTCTACCAGCTGGACTTATTCTACTTCAACCTGACGCTGGAACTGTAGTTGTGTTTGCGGGGTTCGTGTTCGTTCTTTATAGAGAAGGTCTTTCAGGCAATGTTCTAATACTAGGATTCGCATCCATTATTCTAGCAATTGCCACAATAATAATCGGAGTTACTCAATTCAATTATCCGTGGATGGGCGTAAAGTCAGGGATAGGGGTATTCTGGTTAATCTGGGGCGTGCTAGGAAGTTTAATGTTATTTGTAATCCGCGACGCAACAGTTCCTCGAAGGAGGAAAAACATTACTCGTTGGGGCATTATGGCACTTATTGCAGGACTAATATTTAGCGGGGGTCTTCACATTGGTATGGAAAAGGTTTTGAGACCTCACCAAAGAGAGCGCATACATGTATTATTCGGAATTGACGTCAGTAATCCAGACGCTGATTACAATATCAGACATGCAAAAGCTGCTATAGGAAGTGGTGGATTTAGCGGAAAAGGATGGATGTGTGGGCCTATGACAGCCTATAGTTTCGTGCCTGAACAGGAAACCGATTTCATCTTCTGTACTGTGGGAGAAGAATGGGGGTTCATCGGAACAACCACCGTAGTAATACTATTTATGATTCTACTCCTGAGAGTTATATATATTGCTGAACGGCAAAGATCTAAATTCACTCGGATATATGCATACGGAGTTGCAAGCATACTCTTCATGCACTTCTTAGTGAATATCGGAATGGTACTCGGGTTAGCACCAGTAATAGGAATACCTCTTCCCTTTTTCAGTTACGGTGGCTCCTCGCTGATAGGGTTCACTTTCCTAATATGCGTACTGCTAAGGCTTGATGCGGAGAGGTATAAAATATTGCGATAAATCGGTCTGAGGACACACTCTATGTCGACAACAAAGCACCTTACATCTAGGGGAATTAATGATTTGATTTGTCGGATTATTGAATCAGATTTGTTTCATACTGTTTCAGTAAAATACATGATCTTATTGTGGTCACTAGACTTTGGTTAATCTGGAGACGACATCATTGTATAGGTGTAATAGTAACTAATAGAACCGTATACATTAAGAGCCTCTGATTAATCTCAGGGGCGCTTTTTTTACAAGCACTGTACTAGCACTGTACTAGAAGAAAAAACGGTAGTCCTTTATAAGCCCAGAAGAACTTCAGTAGGGTTCTTACCTCCGAAGAGCATACGCTCAGGATTTTCCAGTAGATCCTTAACTAGACATAAGAAGCTTACTGACTCCTTACCATCGACTATTCTATGGTCGTAGCTAAGAGCTACATACATGATAGGTCTGATTTCTACTTTACCATCTATTGCAACTGGACGCTCAATAATATTGTGCATCCCTAAAATCGCACTCTGGGGTGGGTTTATAATAGGTGTAGAAAGCATAGAACCGAAAACGCCTCCATTAGTAATAGTAAATGTCCCGCCCTGCATCTCATCGACTGTCAAGACTCCATCTCTAGCTCTAATTGCTAAACGCTTGATCTCTCCTTCTATTTCTGCTAGGGACATAGCTTCAGCATTTCTAACTACCGGAACCATCAAACCTTTAGGTGAACTTACAGCTATACAGATATCTACATAATCATGAAAGATCATCTCCTTACCGTCTATCATTGCATTCACGCCTGGATAATCTGAAAGAGCTGTAGTGACAGCCTTAGTGAAGAATCCCATAAAGCCTAGACCTACTCCGAAATGCGCCTTAAACGTTTCCTTATACTTTTTCCTGAGATCCATAATAGGCTTCATGTCCACTTCGTTAAAAGTGGTGAGCATAGCAGTCTCGTTTTTCACTCCTACGAGTCGGTCAGCAACCTTTCTTCGTAGCATAGACATCCTTTCTCTTCGAGTGTCACGGCTTCCATTCCAACCTCCTTTTGCAAAGGCAGATGAAGGATCAAACCCTGCAGCCAAAGCAGCAAGAACATCTTGTTTTAAAAGTCTTCCATCTCTTCCCGACCCAGTAATAGCACCAGAAGAAATCCCTTTGTCTGTCATTAATTTTCTTGCAGCAGGACTTGGATGTCCTGTAGCATGACTAGTAGAGCTCGGTGCAGATTTAACTGCAGCAGTGGTTTTCTCTTCTATGACTGGGACATTAGTCTCGACAGGACTCGTAACAGGAGTAACAGATGGCTTTAAACCTTTAGGAGGCTTAGCATCCGTATCGATAGTACAGCACACATTACCCACAAGAACGACATCTCCTTCTTCAACCTTGAGGGTTATAATCCCTGCCATTTCTGCGGGAAGTTCCAGAGTAGCTTTATCTGAATCTACTTCGGCAATTGCTTGGTCTTTCTCAACGTAATCACCATCGCTAACTAACCAAGCTGCGATCTCTACTTCAGATATGCTTTCTCCCGGACTCGGGACTTTCATTTCAAGTATAGGCATAGTTTCTAGTTGTGATTAAAGTCTAAAATTAATCAATTGAGTACTGCATTACTTCATCTAAGATAGCGTCTTGACGTCTAGCAGAAATAACAGGTGAGCCAGTAGCAGAAGTTCCGCTAGCTGGACGAGTGATGGAATTAGAGATTTTCCCTATATAATTCAAGGATATAAACGGCCAAGCTCCCATGTTCCTAGGTTCTTCTTGTAGCCACACCACTTCCGTTCCCTTTCCATAACGAGCGACTATTTTATCAATCGCATCTTGAGGGAGGGGATGAATTTGTTCCAAACGTACAAACGCGAGATTAGAGGCCGTCTTCTTATCAGATTCCATCCTCTCTAATACTTCGTAGTAGATTTTACCCGAACATAGGAAAACAGTATTTACTTTCTTAGCTGCAGATACTTTCGACATTCTAGGATCATCAATGACTTCATTAAATTTTCCCTTTGCTAGGTCAGCAATGGAAGAGACAGCCTTCGGGTAACGCAAAAGCTTCTTTGGAGTGAAAATTATTAATGGCTTTCTAAACGGTCTGATGACTTGACGTCTTAAGATGTGGAACATCTGAGCTGGCGTTGTACAGTTAGCAACGATCATATTTCCTCCTGCACAAAGCGTCAAGAACCTTTCCATTCTTCCAGAACTATGTTCAGCACCCATACCCTCATAGCCGTGAGGCAGAAGGAGAGTAAGACCGTTCATGGTTTTCCATTTGTCTTCGGTTGTACTTAGGAATTGATCCCAAATAATCTGAGCGCCATTATTGAAATCTCCAAATTGAGCTTCCCATATCGTGAGTCCATTAGGTCTAGCAAAAGAGTAACCAAAATCGAATCCAGCAACCGCATATTCAGAAAGAAGAGAGTTGTATATGCTAAGTTTTGCTTGATTCTTGCTCAAGGTATTTAACAGAATAATCTCATCTTCGTTATCCTCAGTTTTAATAACCGCATGTCTGTGCGAGAACGTCCCACGCTCAACGTCTTGGCCACTAATTCTCACAGGATGTCCATCATTCAAAAGAGTAGCATAAGCAAGTTGCTCACCTAAACCCCAGTCGAGTTTATCCGTCGCAATCATCTTAGCTCTGTCATTATGGAGCTTAGCAACTTTGCGGAAAAATTTCTTATCTGAAGGGAGTGTACTCAGTTTGTCCCCGAGTTCTCTCAGTGTTTTTTCCGGGTAACTAGTATCTGGAGAAGTAGTGAGCTCAGATGTTTTTGCCGGTCGAAAATCTTTCCAGGTTTCAGCCAGAAAATTCTCAATAGAATTAGTCTTTTTTGTTTTTGCTGTTGTGAATCCTTCCTCCATTAACTCCTTCTGTATCGACTCCAGCTCAAGACCTTGTTCTGTAGTTATGGTGCCTTCTGAGATTAGTTTTTTAAGGTAAATCTCATAAGGTGAAGGGTGATTTGCGATAGCCTTGTATAGTTTAGGCTGAGTGAACTTAGGCTCATCACCTTCGTTATGACCGTACTTTCTATATCCGAGAAGATCTATGTAAACATCCTTTTTAAATTCCTGTCTGTACTTAATTGCGATTCTCATCACTTGTACTACAGCCTCTGAATCGTCTGAGTTGACGTGGAAGATCAAACTCTGATTCACCTTGCCTACATCAGTACAATATGTTGAAGTCCTCGCGTCTAAATAATTCGTTGTGAATCCAACCTGGTTGTTAACCACAATATGGATGGTTCCTCCGGTTCTGTAACCATCTAGTCCAGACATTTGGGCTACTTCATAAACAATTCCTTGACCGGCAATAGCCGCATCTCCATGAATTAATACCGGAAGCACAGTGGACTCATCGCCATCTAGCTCATCTATACGCGCTCTAGCTATTCCCAGAACTATGGGGTCTACCGCTTCTAAATGAGAGGGATTAGGCGCAAGGGTAATAGAGATATTCTTTCCAGTATCTGCCGTTTGGGTTTTTGAATGGCCCAAATGATATTTCACATCGCCCTCAAAATCATCTGCATCACCGTAATCCTTTCCCTGGAATTCACTGAAAATGTCTGTATACGATTTACCTAGGACATGAGCTAAAGTGCTCAACCTTCCTCGGTGGGCCATGCCTATTATGACTTCTTTCACACCGCAATCTGTACCGTATTCAATAAGGGCATCTAGAGCGGGGATAAGTGATTCACCGCCCTCGAGGGAGAAACGTTTTTGGCCTACAAATTTCTTATGAAGAAACTCCTCAAAAAGAGTAGCCTGTCCTATTTTTT
>Ga0308011_10000112_pt1 | contig 45887 bp, 59 predicted proteins | sample Neamet177_FD_203144 | JGI IMG/M metagenome (GOLD analysis project Ga0308011, IMG submission 203144) | Marine microbial communities from water near the shore, Antarctic Ocean - #177 | ecosystem: Environmental > Aquatic > Marine > Unclassified | place: Southern Ocean | collected 2014-07-25 | reverse complement strand
TATACAGCAGGCACAGGACTTACACTAGCAGGAACAGAGTTTCAAAATACAGCACCTGATCAAACTGTAGCGTTAACAGGAACAGGCGCCACAAGTATTAGTGGAACATATCCTAACTTTACTATTGGTAGTTCTGATACAAATACTAATACAACATACACGGCCGGCAACGGCATGACGTTAAGTGGTACTGAGTTCTTAATGAGTGGAAGTTATACAGGTAGTTTTGTAGCTACTGGTGATGTAACAGCATACTCAGATGAAAGATTAAAAACTAACGTAACAACAATTGAAAATGCATTAAGCACAGTACAGTCGTTACGTGGAGTTATGTTTGACAAAATTGATTCACTTAGTGGTGAAACAAGACAGTCAACGGGTGTAATTGCACAAGAAACAGAAAAAGTATTGCCAGAGGTAGTACACAACAATGATACTGGATACAAGTCAGTAGCCTATGGAAACATAGTGGGTGTTCTCATTGAAGCAATAAAAGAACAACAAGAGCAAATAAACGATTTGAAAAGTCAATTAACTGACTTAAAATAGATAATACATATACACAACTAATATATCGATTACGATAAATAATACTAGCAAACGAGTGTTTGTTAACGTTAATAAACTCGAGGAGTAACAAATGGCATTACCAGCAACAGGTAGTACAGTTAGCATGAGCACAGTACGTGACTATTTTGGACTAAGTGGCACAGTTTCACTTTACCAACTAGGTACGTTTATCTCACCTAATGTAACTACAAACATCAGATTATCAGCAACCTTTGGCGGATGGCAGAATCCTAACGCAACCGGCGCATCATAACAACATAAATATGTTTATAACAAAACACTGTCAAGTAACATTAGTACTTGACAGTGTACCTAATATGTTGTATAATAAAAAGAATATATAAAAGTATACTCAATACAGGAGAAAACTATGAGTTCAAGAACAAGATTTGAAATAGAAACCTTTCTACTAGGAGCGCATCCAACAGTAGCAAGACAAGCGTTAGAATTACAAAATGAGCTAATGCAAGCACGTACACAGCAACATCCAGACTTAGCTATGCTAGAAGCTGTCTCAGTAGACTTCGTTGCTAAAAACGGAGCATTAGACGCTTTAATAAGCGATATCGAATCATCAGAAGAAGAATATTGGGTTTCACGTCTTGCACGTCTAGCAGCAATTGATATTTTAACAATCGGTAAAGTACAACCAGAGCACATGAACTACATGGCGTCACTAAGTGACGATGCGTTTGCTTCATGCGTCAAGTCAGCTACTACACTTGCTAAATCATTAAATGATTCAGTTCAAGAAATTGAAGCAGAGCTTGGTTCAGAACTTACTAGTTAATTTAAATGGTAAGTATACCTAAGTTTATACAGAAACCTGACCCAACCGCCCATGTAGCAATATGTGTTCCAGTTAGAGACCACGTTACATCAACGTTTACTTACAGTCTTGCTATGCTAATGAAGAAGTGTGGCGAGAACGGACAAAAAGTATCATTACACATGGTAATGGGTAGCGAAGTTGCAATGCAACGTCAACAACTAGTTGATGAAGTATTAGAAACAAGCGCAACTCATATATTCTGGGTAGATACTGATATGAAATTTCCAGTTGATGCATTATTTTCTTTGTTATCACATAGAAGAGAAATTGTTGGAGCAAACTATAGCACTAGAGTAAAACCGCATAGACCCGTTGCATTTAAAAACGAAAACAATCTTGATAAGAGAGTGTTTAGTGGACAAGGCATTGAAGAAGTGTTTGCATTAGGCAGTGGTCTATTGTTGGTAAATAGATGTGTATATGAAAATATGTCAAGACCTTTTTATAGTATTGAATGGAATGATGACTATACTAACTTAATGGGTGAAGATATATATTTTTGTAAAAAAGCATCAGCGCACGGATACACTTCACATGTAGATCATGCGTTAAGCGAACGAATTGCACATATAGGCATGAAAGAATTTACAATAAAAGGCGACTGTTATGATTAATAAAACCTCAACCAACTCTCTATTAGACTTTAAAGGGCAAAGTGTTATTACACCCTGGGATAGATTAAAAAAATATATTTTTAAAAGTTATCCTGTAGTGCATGTTGATAAAAAGATAACTGACACAGAAGAACTCACAAAACTTGCTGCAGAGCATGTAGGAAAGTCAGATATGGTTTGGGTAGTACTTGATACTGCTACAATTAATCCGTTGTTTCCTTGGCATTATAGACCAACTGATATGGGACATAATGTTATTCATAAATTTCCAAAAGTAATTAAAAGAACAGGTCGTCCAGTAAATTGGGGTGAAATTCAATTAGTGCCAACTGGCGGTGTAGTACATGGAGTAGTAAAAAATAAAGTAATAGGAACGTTCCACGAAGCAGACTTTGATATTGTTATGATTAGTTTCCACGAAGCTGAAGCAGACCATAATTATCAAACATTGAAACTTCGCTTTCCAGATGCTATTCATATTAAAAATGTACAAGGCATTGGTAATGCTCACAAAAAAGCAGGCGAGATGGCTAAATCAGAAATGGTATATATTGTTGATGCTGACGCAGACATTATGAAGGACTTCTGTTTTGATTATATTCCACCAATGGCAAAACGAACAAACACAACATATGTTTGGTATGCACGTAATCCAATTAATGGATTAGAGTATGGATATGGAGGCATTAAATTGTTTCCAAGACAACAAGTTATTGAAATGGGCCACGTGCTTCCGGACTTTAGTACAGGGTCTGCATTTTATCAACCAATTAGAGATGTTTCTAACATTACTAGATTCAACAGAGATCCATTCCGCACATGGCGTAGTGCATTCCGTGAATGTGTAAAATTATCATCACAAATTAATCCAAATGCTCCTGTTAAAGAAACAGAGGATAGATTAGATATATGGTGTACAGTTGATGAAGGCGGACGTTTTGGACGCTATTGTATCAAAGGTGCCAATGAAGGAAAAGCATACGGAATTGAACACAAAGATGACGTTGAAGCATTAAATAAAATTAATGACTTTGAATGGTTACGTGAACAGTTTGTTGAGAGTATGAAAAAACGAATTAGCGCAGACTAATAAAGAACTTAACTATAAAAACTATCTATGCATTTCGTGGATAGTTTTTATTTTCTTTAAAAAATCCCTAGAATTACATTGAATTTTTGCACCTGGATGTAAAGGCCTTGGCCATTTTTCTATGGCAACCCAACAGTATCCATCGCTTTCTATATTTAGTTCGGGAATGAACTCTTCGGCTACTAGTACAACAAAACTGTTGTATATAAACCTTCCGTTTTTACTTGTGAATTTGCTTATTGGAATAACTTTAGTAATATTAGTTTTGCCTACTTCTTCTTCTATTTCTCTATATAAAGTTTCTGAAGGTCTTTCTTTATTCTCACTTTTCCCACCAAAGAATCCCCATTTACGGGCATGAGTAACTCCATCACTTCTGAGTTGCATCATTATTCTTCCGGTTGTTGTACTTAAAAAGATACAACCACTTGCTTCAATCATTATAAGTATAGTCTCCAAAAGCCTGCATTGTATATGGCTTCGTAACTATTAACCCAAGTTTTACCATTCCATTCAAGTTGATCTTGTGAGCTTGTATTATTTACATAGTGTGTTGTGTTGGCATTTGCAGATGCATCAAATGATATAGTCCATGCAGTACCGTCATAGGCTACAATGTCATATCTGTCAGCACTTGTTAATCCATCCCAATTTTGACTTACAGGAATTGCATGCAGTAATAGATATCTTTGACCAGCTACTGCACTAGGTATAGTTCCGTCACCAGGATAGTTTGTCATTCCATTTACAACTCCACTAATGGCGCCTTGAGTATTAGTAGGTAGTGTAGTTTGATCAATTGCTACAGTTAATGTAGTAGCAGTGTCGGCATACAATCTACCAATAATATCATTATCAGCATCGCCTGGGTCAGAACTCTTTCTTAATCTAACCTGACTTATACCATCACGTAATTCTCCATATGTTTTTAAATCAGTTGTCCATGTAACAGGATTTCCTTCTGCATCAGTTGCAGTTTCAGTTAATGATAATATTGTTAATTTATTATCTTCGTATTTAACTTTTCTATCTTCAAATGTCACTACAGTATATTCTACTGATGTTTTACTAAATGGTTTATTTTCTTTAAAATTATCTAAATCTGCATCACCTAAATTATACATTTGGTTAATAACTGTATGTATAAGTTTTTGCTGTTTAACTTTAGCAGGTGGATTAATTAACACTGGTAAGTCAAATTGTATAGAAGCAACATCAATAATATCATCAATACTACTTCCAACACTTCTACTACTCCATGTAGTGCCTTTCATTTCTACATAGGTTAAAGAAGACCAGTCATGCTTATTATTAGAAGTTCTGATATCTAGTGTAGGATTGAATAGAACTAATATTTGTTCCATTAATTGTAGTTTTTGTTCTGTGTTACTACTCCAAATATCACAATTCATTGACAACATATACGTAACTGGGTTATGACGTTCTATAGTATATCGGTTTCCAGGCTCATTACTAGTTTCGCCTGTAACGTCATTAACTTTCTTTTCAATTACATGTACTTTATCAATATGCCCTGGCAGTGTTCTTAATTCAGGTGACATTGCTAAGTTAGTTACGTAACAACTTATAAATGGAACAGTGTTAACAATGTTTTCACTGTTCTCACGTGTAATATGTGCTGCCATACGATTAATATCACCGTACCTAACAGGAACAAGTTGCATAATGGGAAGCCCAGTATCGTCCTTACCCATTTGTACACTGAATCCACTAAACAGTCTTATAAACTGTTGAATGTATCTTCTAATTTGTTTATCGTAAAAGTATTGTTGTGCCATTATTTTTTATTCCTAAAAGTCTGAATCTAACCCTTTTTTCTTAGAAGGGGATAGTACTGTACTTAATGCTTGACGTTCTGGGATCTCTTTATCATCTACAACACTGGTTGCATTATTATTAATAAATGAACCTGCATTGTAAGTTTTGTCAGACCATGTTTTGTCAGTAATATTATCATATAGTCGTTGCCATCTTGATCCTCTGAATACAAACAACCTATTTGGATTAAAGTCATTACGTATAAAGAAAGTCCCATCATTTGGACTTACTGGGAATTGATCACCAGTTGCTAATACTTCACCGTGGTCATATGCCTTTGGTGATTCATCATCAACTCCAAACAAATGATCGGCAAGTGGCAGTCCATTTGGATCAGCTTCTTCAGCACCTGCTACAATAGCATTGCTAATGTTAAGTTCTGTTTGATAAGAACTAATTTTATTCTTAAGACTATCTGGATCACCTGCTTGTCCAAGTATATCTTTGTATTCTTGTGTGTCTGTTAATGGTGCAACTTTAATACGCCAAATATGTGGGTACCAAGTTTGTGAAAAACCTTCTGATCCCCTTGCAGCGTCTTGTACTACATAAAATTTATTAACAGCATCTCTGTCTGTGCTTAATAGTAATTCATCACGTAAATGTGGTAACTCTATAACATCACCGGGCATAAGTCGTCTACCAAGTTTTTGTACCATATCATTAATGTGGAATGTAATAAACAGTGTGTCATTTGTTAGAAATAAACCAAACTGGGTTAAATCAAAGTCGTTGTCACTTACATTATATACACCACGTAGTTCAAAAATATCTGGATCGTATTTACGATCTCGGTTTTCCATAAACAATAGATCTTGTATATTAGTTTCATCAACTAATCCTTCAGGATTAATCTCATCACCTGTTAAGAAATCTTTTTGTAGTCCACTACTGTAGTTAGGTTCGGTTGGATCTGTATTTGATTGATCAGATTCTGGACCTAAGTACTTGTGTACATGGATTGAAGTACCACCGATTAAAAATTGTTCTAGGATACTTCTATCCATAAAATTATAATCGTTGCTTTTGTATGGCTTATATAAACTGAGTCTCGGCATTATGTGTTTCCTATTATATACTGTATTTATGCCTTATGGAAATTCTAAAGTTGCTAAATAGTTATATGCGTACTTATTGCGTAATATATAAGAGGGAAATTTATGTTTAATTTTTTTAAAGACAAGAAATATGCTATTTGGGCATATGTCGGATCAGCAGTTATTTTAACTTCACTTTGGATTTCTGTTCAAATTGATGTTAAGATCAATAAATGGTTTGGTGAATTTTATGATATGATACAAACTGCACTAGGTACACCTAATGCAATAACAATGACAGAATATTGGGGCAGTTTAGCCGCATTTGGTAAATTAGCGGCATTATGGATTGTGTTAGGATTGGCTACTAGCTTCTTAACAGCACACTTCTTATTCCGTTGGCGAGCAAGTATGGTTGAATGGTATCACAGTGTATATGACAAGGCTCGCACAATTGAAGGTGCAGCACAACGTGTACAGGAAGATACTATTAAGTTTAGTAGGATTATGGAAGGACTTGGCACTAGCTTAATTGAAAGTGTTATGGTACTTGTAGAATTCTTCCCACTATTAATGGGTTTATCAGTTGGTATTCCAATTATGTTCTTTGGAGACTGGGAATTTGGATTAGTAACAGGCGCTCTAATTTGGGCAGTAGGTGGTACAATATTAATGATTGTATTAGCATGGCTACTACGACTAGTAGGTATTGAATATGACTTACAGAAGAAGGAAGCAGCATATAGAAAGATTCTAGTTGTTGCAGAAGATGATGGAACAATTAGGCCTAAGAGTCTAAATGAACTGTTTGAAGGCGTACGAGCAATCCACTACAAGAGTTACTTATATTATTTGTACTTTAACGTAGGAAGACTTGCGTATTTACAAGCAAATGTATTAGTAGGTTATGTGTTCTTAGCACCTGCAATTGTAGCTGGTGTAATGACACTAGGTGTAATGCAACAGATTTTACGTGCATTTGGACGTGTTGAAGGTTCACTACAGTACTTGTTTAAAGCATGGCCAACTCTAATTGAATTAGCCAGTGTTTATAAGCGTCTTAGAGAGTTTGAAAGACAAATAAAAGAAAAATAATTTAAAAAAAATACTAACCTATTGAAAGTGCAGGATTCTTTTCTGCACTTTTTTCTTGACTTTTAAGCCAAGATGTCTTATACTGTATAAGTAAGTTAAGCAAAAAGGAACAAATATGTTAAATTCAACTGTAAAATTTGAAGATGTAAGCGCAGAAACAATTGCAATGGAAGATAACTGGTTCAAGGATGTTGATCAAGAAACACTAGATAATGAGTTTGAGAACGAAAAAGGTTGACAAAACCAACAAACTGTAATATCATATGTATTGAACTTAATGGAGATATCAAATGGCAAAAACAAATTTAAAGCCTCGTAAGAAAAAAGTAGTGCGTGGAGCACCTCGGATTAAACGTGGCAGTAAATTGATGGAACCATCGTGGGAAGGTTACGAAGAACTAACTGGCGAACAATTTCATAGGAAATCTGTTAGTGACAGAGATTGGTATTATCACAACTTTAAATCTACAGATTTATATCCATCAGTTTCGGAATGGATGCGAACGCTTCCTGATGAATACACTGAAAAAGATATTAAATCAGTTAAAGCTGCACCTACTCATGCATTAAGTGTTAGTGCTGCAATCACGGCAAAAATGTTGTTAAACGGCATGCCAGATTATTATAAAGCACATGACGACTATTGGCAAACATTAGCAGGAACAATGGGCGAAGTTCGCCCCCTTACAGTATTTCTTAAAAAACGAGTTGAGCATGCACGTTCACAGGGTGTATTAATTTTAGAAACAAAACAAGAAGAAGCAAAGGCAACAGTTGGAATACATGTTCCAACTATACAAGAACGTATGCGTGAAGCATGTGTTATAATGTCTACGGAAATTGAAGAGTTTGTAGTCACGTTTTTAGAAACATACGATTCTAAAGCATTACAAGATTTTGAACCAATTACTATTTTACGTAAAGCACAAGCAAAAGCTGGGCATGCACGTTTAATTAAAACATGGTATCAAGGCGAACGTGATGAAATGTTTGATCTAGTTAATTTTCCTACTAGTGCAAAACTTAAAAAGATGAGCGAGCATGAACAAGATATGTTTGCACAACTAAAAGAAGGATATACGCACTTATCGGCTAAGCAACAAAAGTCCACATTAGAAATGTTTCAACGCATTACTGATGCATGCGATATTATTGCAGTAGAGAATAAAGCACAACGTAAGCCACGTAAAGCAAAGTTTAAGCCAGCAGACCAGCTTGTTAAGAAACTTAAATATAAAATGAGTGATACTACTTACGGTATTGCAAGTGTTCCACCTGAGAAACTAATTGGTGCAAACATTGCAATGGTATTTAATTGCAAGAATCGTAAAATTGGATTGTATTATGCAAGTAATATAGACCCAACAGGCATGGGCAGAGAAGGTTCAGGGCTAAGTGTTAAAGGTACAACACTGTTAGGTTACAACGAAGAAAAAAGTGTGCAACGCACAGTACGTAAGACAGATGAGTTTTTGCCAACAATTAAAAAAACTACAAAGTCAAAAACAGAGAAGTTGTTTGAAACATTAAAAACAACTGAAACAAAACTTAACGGTAGATTAAACGATGAGACTATAATACTGGCGGTATTCTAAATATGTTTATCACTCCATACGAAATCTTCAATAGAAATGAGGAAGATAAGTTTGCTATCATTGTAGATTGTAAGAACACAGAAACACCATCACATAATATGTTATTAGATCAGCAATTAGGATTGGTAACACTTGCATCAGCAAAAAAGCAAGGACTTAGTAATATTGTATTGTTTGAGGATAGAGAAGATTTTGATATAGCAGTATCTGAACTTAAAAAAATGGGTGTGTGGAAAATTATATATGTTTTTTCAGGCACAATGTTTGGAGATAAAAGTGTAAAAACTATTAGACGCTTTCCGCATCTAAGTGCATTTGTAAAAGATAATTATGTATTTAGAAAATTTTTTATATTTGAAACAGCAAAATATCAGTCATTTGATATTAGAGATCCATTCTTAGGTGATGTTATTAGTGAATTAAAGCATGTAAGTATGGATCAATTAGATATATGTTACTTGAATCCAGACGAATCTAATTATGAATTTTTAGAAATGCTTGCAAACGACATAGTTCCTGATATTAGCAAATTAAAAACAACATCTGACGCAGATATAAAGTATGCAACAACATTAGTGGAACTTTCTGAAGACTTACTGATAAATACATAGTAGGATAAAAGTATACCAGGAGAATGTATTCATGAGTGAAAAAGCTAAATTACAAAAAGAAATTGAACTTCGTTTAGGCGGAGGAATGGTCGATGTTGAACTTGACCCAGAACACTACGAACTGGCCATTAAAAAAAGTCTTGAGAAGTATAGACAGCGAAGTGAAAATGCAGTAGAAGAAAGTTTTATTGTATTGGAATTACTTATGGATCAAAGCGAATACACACTACCAACTGAAGTAATCGAAGTACGTGATATATTTAGACGTACAACAGGCGTAAGTGCAAACTCTGGTAACGACTTTGAACCTTTTCAGTCAGCATACATGCAAACATACTTACTTGGATCATCACGTAAAGGTAGTTTAGCACAATATGACTTCCTACAGCAAAGCAGAGAAACAATGGGCCGCTTATTTGGAGCAGAGCTTATGTTTACTTGGCGCCATCAAGATAAAAAACTTATTCTACATAGAAAGATCAAAGCACCAGACAACTGTGTGCTATGGTGTTACAACTATAGAACAGACGAAGGATTAATAAGCGATCAATACGCTGGTCCTTGGCTTAAAGACTATGCACTATGCCATGCAAAACTTATGATATCAGAAGCACGTGGTAAGTTTACACAAATTGCAGGTCCACAGGGTGGAACTACAATGAACGCAGACCAATTACGTACAGATGCACAATCAGAAATTGACAAACTAGAAACTGAACTAACATTATACAATGATGGACAATCAGGTCTAGGCTTTGTTATTGGATAAAAATTAATGCCAACTTATCAGTGCAACACTGCATCTGATGTTCCAGGATGGGTAGATCCATTACAACATAAGTATTATCAAAAAATAGTTAATCAACTACCAAGCAATCCTAAATTTTTAGAAATTGGGTGCGGCTGGGGCCGTAGCACATGGGGTTGGCTCGATGTTTTGCCACCAACTACTGAATACTACATAGTTGACTTGTTTACATTACACTATCCAACACTTGAACAAGAACAGTTAGATTACTTAATGCCATATACAGCAGAAGTAAATAATTATTTAAATAGTTCATATTCCAACAATAAAACTCAACAAGATATTTTAACAGAATTAATATCACAGCATCCTAATTACAATATTATAAAAAATATAATACCAACATCATTCCAAGATGCTAAACAACAACTACATAACATACAGTTTGATGGTGTGTACTTAGATGCTGATCACGATTACAATGAAGTATACGATCAACTTGAATACTTTAAAAATGTTCCAGTATTATGCGGTGATGATATTCATTGGCAAGAAGTACGAAACGCATTATTTGACTGGGCAGAGAAGTTTAACAAGGAACCTAAAATTGTTCCTGGTTGCAATATGTTTGTTGCAAATTATATCACTTGACAAATCCATAAAATTCTATTATAATGTATACAATACATAGGAGATAAGTGTGAAAAAAGTAATAGGAATATGTGGACTCATTGGACATGGTAAAGATACAGCCGCTGGATTCTTAATTGAGGAAGGCTTTCACCGTATTAGTTTTGCAGGTGTACTAAAAGATGCTTGTGCTAATATATTTCAATGGGATAGAATACTACTAGAAGGAAACACTCCAGAAAGCAGAGTATGGAGAGAAACTGTCGACGAGTGGTGGGCAAACCGGTTAAGTATTCCAAACTTTACTCCTAGGTTAGCACTACAGCAAGTAGGCACAGATGTTATGCGTAAGCACTTTCATCCAGATATTTGGGTAGCAGCATGTGAAAGACAAATTGCAATGACAGACAAGAACGTTGTTATCAGCGATTGTAGATTCTTTAATGAACTAAATGTTATTAGACGCCTAGGTGGAACAACTGCCGTTGTATGGCGTGATACTGAACCCGAATGGTGGGGATCTGCTTGCAAGGCAAACATCGACCACCAGCCAGAACTTATGGAAACACAATATCCAAACATTCATACAAGTGAATGGAGCTGGGCTGGTTGGAACTTTGATAAGCAAATTAACAATGTAGGCACTATAGAAGATTTACGTAAACAAACTTTAAAATTCCTTTTGTAATAAATACATAGTATACAATTGGAGATTTACTATGACAACTCCCCGAAACAATTATTATAATGACGAAATGCTTAGAGAAGTAGCAAGTTGTCAACGAAATTTTGATAGAGACAAAATTATAGATCCAGAACAAATGTCTATAATAGATGAATGGGTTGGAAAAGCACCAGTACAATGTGGTGAACACAAATATAACATAATAAAAATTACTAATCTAGAAACTATGCTAGATTTAAGCAAACTATTAGCAAACCCAAGCAGCACAAATGCTGGTATAATGGTAAGAGATAACACAGTATTCCAACCACAGATACTTGGACATGTATGTTATGTGTATACTGCAGCTGACGGTGTAAGCGCTCCTGATTTTCATGTAGGTTTTAGTTCAGGACTATGTGCGGCAAGAGCAACCACATTAGGATTAAAAACCGGATTTGCTAGATGTGGACCAAGATCAGATGAAGGATGGACGCAATGGTTACTAAAGTGGGAAATTGATCTAGTTAAGCATAAATCATTTAAATTTGCATTAGGAGTAGGACACGGAACAGACGACCAACACTATGCTTGGTCTCCATATCGCAAAAATCATATACATGAGCATAACAAACCAAACTTTCCAACAATGGATGTAATAAGTTAATTAAAACTTATCATAAACTACATACTTAACTCTGTAACCACCCCCTTTTACGCCACCTTCGATAAATACATGTAGACACGATTCTACGTACTAATTAAAGGAGCTAAATCATGGCAAATCTTGTTTCACCTGGAGTACAGGTAACAATATCAGACGAATCAGTATACGGCCCAACTGGAACAGGCACAGTACCAATGTTATTCATTGCAACTGGCCAAGATAAAGTTGACCCAACTGGTACAACAACAACAGCAGCACAGACTGTTAAAGCTAAAGCTGGAAAACCAGTTCTAGTAACATCACAACGTGAACTAACACAAAACTTTGGTAATGTAAATTTCCGTAAAGTAAGTGGTACAGTTCAACAAGGCGACGAAACAAACGAATATGGTTTGTTAGCCGCATACTCATTTTTAGGTCAAAGTTCAGCAGCGTACATAGTACGTGCAGACGTAGATCTAACAACATTGCGTCCGTCAAGCACAGCACCAACTGGTCCTGCAGCAAGCGGAACAAATTGGATTAACCCAGCAAAATCTAACTATGGCTTATTTAAATATGCAGCAACAGGTTGGGCAGCAGTTACTCCAAATGTAGAAATTACAGACGGATCAGCACCAACAGCAACTTCAGTAGCAGGCGCTACACTAGTATCAGTTGATGCAGCAGCAGGTTCAACTGAAATTCAATATTGGAAAGCACACTCAACTCCAGGCGCAGGCGCATGGATTGCATCAGGTGCAACATTTTCTCCACACTATACTGAACCAAGTTCACCAAGTGTTGGTGACTTTTGGGTTAAAACTACATCACCAGGTGGTGGATTTAAACTAGATATTTCTAAGTATACAACAGCATCAGCTGCATTTGTAGCATCATCTGTATTATATGTAGATGCTAATGCTCCAGATGGAACAGTAAATGACTTTCCACAAGACGGTTCAGCAGCAGTTGTCCGCACACTACAAACAGGCGATATCTGGTTAGATGTTGATACTGAGAAATTAGTAGTTAAAGAATATGCAGCAGCAGCTTGGGGTAACATTATAGTTACAGCATCTAATACAATGCCAGTGGGAGCACCACTAAATGGTACTGTATGGCATGATGGCGATATCAACGAATTAGCAATTTATGAAGTTGCAGTCGATGGTGGAGCTCAAAAATGGAAAAGAGTAGCAGCTCCAACATATGCAACAGCAGCACCAGCAGTTGGTGCAACTGGTACATATTGGATTGATACTGATAAAGCAGGTTATCCAGCAATTTATCGTTCAAACGGTACATTATGGGTACTAAAAAGTAATGCAGATCAAACAACATCAGCAGGCGTTGTGTTTAGTGACATAACAGCTAATGATACAGCAGTAGCGGCTTTTGAAGCAACATTGCTTACAGGCGCAGCTAACCCACTACTACACCCAGTAGGAACAACAGGTGTTAACATGTGTCGTTCAGGTGGAACAGTACGTAAGTACAATACAGCATTAACTACAACTTGGAAATGGCGTAACCACGCAGGTAATCAAGTTGACGGTTCAGGTTCATTTGGTAGACATGCCCAGCGTAAAGTAGTAGTTGCGGCAATGCAAGCAAGTGCAGCAGGTTCAGAATTACGTGCAGACACAGCAGCATTTAGCTTAATTGCAGCTCCAGGTTATCCTGAACTAGCAGACGAAATGATTACATTAAACAGTGATCGTAACGAAACAGGCTTTGTTATTATTGACGCACCTTTCCGTAAAACACCAACAGAAGCAGTAACATGGGTACAAGGTACAGGTGCTACAGCTAACGGCGAAGATGGACTAGTAACTAAAAACACTTATAGTGCAGTTTACTATCCACATGCATTAACTACTAACCCATCAGACGGGCTTGCAGTTGTTGCTCCAGCATCACACATGGCATTGTACACATATGCTTACAGTGACGGCGTGAGCTTTCAATGGTTTGCACCAGCTGGCTTAACACGTGGTGTAGTACAAAACGCATCAGGTGTTGGTTACTTAGATGCAGAAAATGAATTTGTAGGTGTATCACTTACAGCAGGCAACAGAGATACAATGTATCAAAACAAACTAAACCCAATTGCTAGATTTCCAGCAGAAGGCGTAGTTGTATTTGGACAAAAAACTTTACATGCAAGTGCTTCAGCACTAGACCGTGTTAATGTTGCTCGTTTAACAGCTTATCTAAGAGAACGTTTTGCAGTTATTGCTCGTCCTTACTTGTTTGAGCCAAATGATACAAACACACGTACAAATGCAAAAGCAACATTTGATGGATTCCTAGCAGGCGTTATGGCAACTAGGGGTGTAACAGACTACGCAGTTGTGTGTGATGAATCAAACAATACAGCAGCAAGAATTGATGCTAATGAATTTTGGATTGACGTTGCAATTGCACCGACTAAATCAGCAGAATTTATATACATCCCAATTCGTATTGTAAATACTGGCGAAATTGCATAATATCTTAAATATTGTGAAATAAATTAGAATAAGGGCTACTTTAAAACGTAGCCTTTATTTTTTTGACCTTTTTGCATAAATACATATATAAAACTACTAAGTAGTTTGAATAATAAATATAGAGAACTACAACAGTTTAAAGGAGAAAATAATATGGCTGTAACAACAAATTTCGGAGTTCCAGTAGCTGGCACAGTTGCAACTTTGATGCCCAAACTGCAATATCGTTTTAGAATTAACTTTACGGGAATGGGATCTGATGCCGGCACAAGAACAGCATCAACACAAAACGTAATTAGTGCTGGACGTCCAAGCATCACACATGAAGAGGTTATTGTTGATTCATATAACTCTAAAATGTATGTTGCAGGTAAGCACACATGGGAACCAATTAGTATCGTTCTACGTGATGATGTAAATTCAAACGTAGTAAAATTAGTAGGTGATCAATTAAGAGCACAACTCGACCACACTTCACAGGGTGCAGGAATTACAAATGCAGAAGGTCAAATAAGCGGATTAGCATATAAGTTTAATATGTCAATCGAAACATTAGATGGCTCATCTACTGCAAAAGTTATTGATACATGGACGCTAACTGGTTGTTATTTGTCTAACGTACAGTATGGTGACTTAAACTATGGCACAAGTGACATGGTACAGGTAACTGCACAAGTCCGTTATGATAACGCTAGTCATGCAGTAGTAGCTGATACAGATACACTATCAACTGGCAACCCTAGTTAATTATTTTGATATGTTGGCCTATAAACGGTCAACAATATCATTGAGTTAGATTATGGCAATAGTTAATCATGCATATAATAAGTATAATCAAGCTACACCTAAAACACAGATAGTTAAGGGTGTACCTAGGCATAAATTTAATTTTACTGCCAGTTTCAATTACGGCGCTGAATTCGACCTAAAGCATTTAGAGCTTGACAAAATAGCAAGCATTACTATGCCTAGTTGGACTTCGTCAGCAATAACAATGAATGCGTATAATGCTAAAAAAGTTGTTCAAACAAATTATGAATATTCACCAATTACAATAGTTGCATACGATACACACTCTCCTTCAACTATACAAACTTTCTTAAAAGAATATTCTAACTATTATTTTGCAGGTCCAATGAATATGACGGATGGCAACAACACCTTTTCTGCTCCACTTGGATTTAAATTAAATGCAAACCGTAATTTTATAACAACACTCAAAATTGTTAGACGAGACAATCAGTCAACTAACTTAATAACAGTCTTTAATCCAATCATTACTAGTATAGATGCTGATACACTAGATTATGCAGACAGCAGCTTAGTGCAATATAGATTGACACTTATGTATGAAGGATACAATATTTCCGACACCACTGCAATCGAATCAAGTTAGGAGGCCTAAATGCCTAGAAATTATATGCAAGGCATATATGAGGTTTCTAACCCAGCTAAATACTTAGGTAAAAAAGCACCACGTTATAGAAGCGGATGGGAATTAGCAGTATTTCGCATGTGTGATAATCATCCAGCAGTATTAGGATGGGGCAGTGAAACACATAGAATACCATATAGAAATCCGTTAACTGGTAAGAACTCAACATATGTTCCTGATTTACTGTTAGTATACAAAGATGCCAAAGGTGGCAATCATGCAGAGATGGTGGAAATTAAACCAGCAAAGCAAACATTAGCAGAAGCAAAGACTCAAATGGATAAAGCCGCAGCAGTAGTTAATCATGCAAAATGGGAATCAGCCAGAGCATGGTGCAAATCTCAAGGTATGGGATTTAGAGTTATTACCGAACATCAAATATTTAATAAACCTAAGCGATCACCAAAAAAGAGAAAATAATGACGCAAGAAGAACTAACAATGACAGTGCCTACTGGTCAAGGTAACATTGAGATATATATTCCTGGAAGTAGAGATGTAATTGTAAAAATGTCAGGCGGAGCAGATAGTTCAATACTTATGCTTCTGTTAGCCAAATACAGACAAGAGATTAATCCAGAGCTTAAATTTAAAATTGTAACTACAATATCCACAGCCAAACCTTACCAGTATATATTTGCAAAACAAGTATTAGAATTCATCAATGATATATATCCATTAGGAGAGTATGAACACCATACTAATGATTGTGTACCACTAGATGGTGTACCTGACGGTCCTGATGAAAATGGCATAGACCTTAATTCAGACCAATGGGCATTAGACATACAAAATTTAGCACAAAAGTTACACAAGCCTGATTCAGTACAATACATGGGTATTACTGCAAATCCATCAATAGAAGAAATGAAATTACATAAGTTTGATGATGGTAGAGATTTTGAAAGAGATACAGAGGTTGCAGTACCTACTGGAGAAGTACTATTAGAACCTAATGTATTTAAATTTAATAGACCATTTGCACAATATGATAAAAAAGCAGTATCAGATCTATTTGATACATATAATGTAACTGACACATTGTTTCCACTAACTAGAAGTTGTGAATCATTTAAGTTTGATGAAACATTCTCAACCCATTGTGGCAGATGTTGGTGGTGCAGAGAACGCAACTGGGCATTTGGTAAGTTAGCATGACACAAGAAGAACTAACAATGACAGTTCCTACTAGTCAAGGAGATATTAAAATATATATTCCTGGAAGTAGAGATGTAATTGTAAAAATGTCAGGTGGAGCAGATAGCTCAATACTTATGTTTCTTTTAGCAAAATACAGACAAGAATACAACCCTAATATTAATTTTAAAATTGTAAGTACAGTAGCAACACTTAAACCTTATCAATTTATTTTTGCAAAACAAGTTGTAGAGTTTATTGATAATATATACCCATTAGGAGAGTATGAACATCATTCAAATGAATGTTTTCCAGTCCCAGGCATTGCAGATGGAGCTGATGAAAATGGTGTAGATCTTAATGCTGATGCATACGCTAACGCTATAGCAGTAATAGCAGAAAAAATGCACAATAACACTGCTATGCAATGGATGGGAATTACAGCAAATCCATCAGTAACTGATAGATCACATTGGCTTAATACTGGCAGAGATACTGCCAGAGATAAAGATGTTGCAGTTCCAGTTAGACAATATAATATAGAACCAGATGTTTTTAAAAACAATAGACCATTTGCTGATAAAGACAAAAAGGTAGTAGCAGAGTTATATAACAAGTATAATTTAACTGATACATTGTTTGCATTAACTAGAAGCTGTGAATCATTTGAATTTGACGAAACATTTTCAGAACACTGTGGTAAATGTTGGTGGTGCAAAGAACGCAAATGGGCTTTCGGTAAGCTGGCATAAATACTAAAAAGAGGAAACTATGACAAAAAAATTAACTGCATTAGAAGAAGAATTTAACCTTCCTTCAATTGAAGAATTAATGCCAGATGTAGAAGCTGAAGAAGTTGTTGAGCCTACAGTAGAAGAAACTGAAAAACAAATAGTACAATACAAACATAACCTGTCTATTGCAGAACGTGCTGACGCAGCATTGCCAATGGTAACAGGAATGGAACAACTTGACAAAGAAATGGATGACTATGCGACAAAAGCTATGCAAACATTTGAAGATCTATGTGATCTTGGTAAGAATGTAGAAGACCGACATGCTGCACCAATATTTGACAGTGCAAGTAAGATGTTAGGAGCTGCGTTACAAGCAAAACAAGCCAAAATGGATAAAAAATTAAAAATGATCGAGTTACAGATGCGCCAACGCAGAATTGACCAAGAAGAAAAGAAAACAGATGCCTATGTAAAAGATAAACTTGGAGCAGATGATGACACAGAAGAAGTATCAGGACGTATTATTGGTAGTAGATCTGAGTTACTTAACGAAATCATGAATAAAATGAAGAACGATGATAAATAGTATTATGGAGAAGACTTTATGAAATCATTTACACAATATTTAACAGAATCCAACAAAACTTGGAATTTCTGTATTAAAACCGTACATCAGTTAACTGATGAACAGTGTGATCGCATCGAGAAGCACTTAATGAAATATGACTCGAACGGACTCAGTGCTGAGAAGAAGACCATACTACAAAGTACACCAAGAGACTTCCCTCAACATAGAGGATATGAAGTTTATTCATACGAATTTGAAACAAAGTTAATCACAACACCTTCTCAAGTACAAACTGAGATAGGAAACATGTTGGGTTTAAAAGATGGTGTCTTTAAAGTAAAAGGCGATAACGAAACAGATGTAGATAGTACACCTGAAGAAACTCCAGTTGACGCAAAAAGCGAAGACTTAGTAGGCGACAAATATAACGCTAATTTAATCAAGGAGTTGCTTAAACTCCGCAAAGAAAAGGAAAAAGGCAATGAGTGATCTAGACAGAATTTTAAAACTTGCTGGCCAAGCACCCCAGAGCCCAGCTCCAGCAACAGAAGTAGTAGCAACCGAAAGAGAAATGAAGCCAGTAGCACAAGAAGCAGTTGGTGAGTCAGCAGAAGGTATTTGGGAACTATGTGATGAATTAGAGTGTGCAGAGCATCCAGTGTTTAACGAACTAGTTAGATACCTAAGCGGTGACGTGTTACAAGATTTTGTTAAAGACTTTAAACAACACAACGACATGAACAGCTATGATGAAGCTGCAGAAGCACCAATTGAAGAAGCAACAGGTGTATGCGGAGATTGTGGATGTACAATTGATCAGCCAGTAGAAGGTTGTGAATGTACACATGATTCACATGACGCATCAGGAGACCATTGGGTAGCCGAAACAGAACTTGAAGAAGCTAAAGCAAAACCAGACTTTTTAGACGTTGATAAAGATGGCGATAAAGACGAGCCAATGAAAAAAGCAATTAAAGACAAAAAAGTTGACGAAGCAGAAGAACTTGAAGAAGCACAGAGTCCAGCACAAAAGGCCGCATTTGCAAAAATGTTAGCTTCTAAAGGTGGTAAAAAAGATGACGAAGATGACGAAGTTGACGAAGCAGAAGAACTTGAAGAAGTTGCAGTAGCTGATGACGACCTAGAAGAATTAGAAGAGTCTCCAACAATGGATACTACGCAGTTAGTTAACATAATGAAAAATTCAGGTTTAAGTGAAGAAGCAATTCAAAAGAAATTGAACGAATGGGCAAATACGCCAGATGGTGCAGCTGAAGAAGAATCTACCTCACACGGTGATGCGTATGATTGGGCACAAAATGTAAACCTAAGCCTAAAACGTTATTTAGATGCAGAAGACATGAAAGTAGGACTTAAAGAGCATACAGTAGAAGAGCTCAAAGAAGCCTATAAAACAAAAAAAGAACAATAAGAGTTTAACCTCCCCCGGTGAAAAGCGAAACGGTGTAGTTTTAATTAACTACGCCGTTTTTCTTTACTAAATAGTAGTATGAGTACAGCAGATACTAAATTAACAAAAACCCCATATCAACGAGAAAAGTTTACTGAAGAACAACTTTTGGAACTAGCCAAGTGTGCTGAAGATCCAAAATACTTTATGATTAACTTTTGTTGGATACAACACCCAACAAAGGGTCGTGTAAGATTTGATCTATTTGATTATCAAAAAGACTTAGTAAATACATATCACGATAATAGATACAGTATTGCACTTGTAAGTAGACAGATGGGTAAATCAACGGCAGCAGCTGGATACCTATTATGGTACGCAATGTTTATGCCTGATCAAACAATCCTTATTGCAGCACACAAATATAGTGGCGCAAGTGAAATTATGTCACGAATTCGTTTTGCATATGAAACACTTCCTGACTTTATACGTGCAGGTGTAACAAGCTATAATAAAGGTAGTATGGAGTTTGATAATGGTTCTCGTATTATTGCACAGTCAACTACAGAAAACACTGGACGTGGTTTGTCTATATCATTAGCATACTTAGACGAATTTGCATTTGTGCGCCCTAATATTGCTAAAGAATTTTGGACAGCATTGTCACCAACATTAAGTACAGGTGGTAAGTGTATTATTACTAGTACACCTAATCAAGATGATGATCAGTTTGCACAGATTTATCGTGAAGCAGAAAAAGCACAAGATGAGTTTGGAAACAATACAGAAACAGGCTTAGGCAAAAATGGCTTTAAAGCATTTAATGCTGATTGGAAATACCATCCAGATAGAGATGAAGCGTGGGCAGACGAAGAACGTAATAAAATTGGCGAAGAACGTTTTAGACGTGAACACCTCAATGAGTTCATTGCATTTGATGAAACACTTATTGATAGTATTAAGTTATCACTTATGGAACATAAAGAACCATATGCTAAAATGGGACAAGTACGCTGGTTTAGACCTATACGCAAAGATAAAATATATATGACTGCACTAGATCCTAGCTTGGGAACAGGCGGTGATGCATCTGCAATTCAAGTATATGAGATGCCAGGTATGAAACAAGTAGCAGAATGGCAACATAATAAAACAACAGTACAAGGTCAAGTTAAGATACTACGTGAAATATTAATGTATATTGAATCTGAAACAAATGGCGAAGCAGAACAATACTTTAGTGTAGAGAACAATACACTAGGTGAAGCAGCGCTTGTTGTTATATCAGAAACTGGAGAAGAATTCTTTCCAGGCACATTCCTTAGCGAAACAAAACGACACGGCAACGCACGTAAGTTTAGAAAAGGCTTTACCACTACACATAAAAGTAAAATTATGGCATGTAGTAAGTTGAAACATTGGATTGAAACAGACAAACTTGAAATAGCAAGTAAACAATTATTAGGTGAACTTAAAGTTTTTATTGCACGTGGCAATAGCTATTCTGCAAAAGAAGGCGAACACGATGACTTAGTAATGTCATTAATACTAATAGTACGTATGGCACAAGAAATTGTTAACTACGAAGAATCAGCATTTGAATACTTAGTAGGCGAGGATGATGATGAAGACTTCATGCAACCAATGCCATTTAGTATGTTATAATTAGCGTCAAGGCATAAATACATAGAACAACAAGGAATTAAACATGGAAACTGTTTCACAAGAAATATTTAATATCATAAAAGGTGCAAACTACGATGTTGTACTTTTTACTGAAGGTGGCGAAAAAACGTTAGACGCTGATACAGCAACAAGGTTTTACGTTAGTGAACATGACATGATGATTTCAGTAAGATCAGAAAATAACAAGTTAGAGTTAGTAGTTCAATTAGGTGCTGATTTTGACATTAATGCCAATAAAACATTGCTAGATAGTTTTAAGAGTGCAGTACACAAACAGATGGGTGAATATACCGTGAAACGATTTGATAAAAACATAGAACCAAAAGACTTCTCACACCAAAGTGTAACAGAAGAAAATACTGAAATAAACAGGTTAAGAGAATTATCTGGTATTACACATGAATCATACAGTGATGATTTTCAATATGCAGAAGATGAAGATAACCTTATAGTAAGTAAATGTTGTGGTGCAGACGCTTATATTCGACACAATGAGATAAAAGTAGGTGATGAAGCTAGATGCAGTGAGTGCCGCAAACAGGCAGAATTTGTGCCAGCATCATACTTTACAGAAGAAGATGTTTCAGAAGAAGAAGTTACAGTAGACAACGCAGGTAACATTGCAGGATACTTAGACACAATAGACGATTATGCTGAACAAGTATCTATGATTGACGATCAAACAGATCCAAGAGATGTTAAAGAAATGGCACACAGAATTCAAAATGCAGCAGATGACATTAGAACTAGAGAACTTAAATTAACGCCAAGTAACATAAGACAACAATTTGAATCAGACTTTGAACCAAGTAATGACGAAGTAGCAGAAGGCTCATTTTGGGGCAGAGATGACATGGTCAAGAAAATGAAAGATGATGAAAAAGCACGTGGCATGAAAAGGTTTCGTAAAACTGAAGATGGTGCAACACATGGACATTCTACTAGCGACCCTAAAGAATGGAAAAAACTAATAGCAAATGGTTACGAAGAAGTAACAGAAGATTACGATCTTACAGAAGGCTTTAGTAAAGCATTTGGTAGCATAAAAACAAGCTACATACAACTAGAAAACGCAAGATTAATTGTTAAGCACAGTAAAGGTGTTAACGAAGAAAAGCGTGGAGCTAGAAGCAGAAACATACACAGTATGTTTATTGAAAATGCAGATAAAGAACAAACAAGATTCCCTTACAAGTACATGGCAGGCGCTAAAGCTATGGCTATGCATGTTAACAATAGCGGAACATTTGATGATAGCAAAGGCGCAGGCATTATGAATATGTGTAAAGAAGCTATGGAAATGTCACAGTTCCTTACACACGTAAGAACAAACAAACTTGTTAATGAAGGTAATGCAAACGTTGTAGAAACAATCAAATCACAGTTAAAACAAATTAAAGAAACAATTCGCGGTCTTCAAACTGTTAGAGGTTATAACAACTTTGAATCAAAAGAAATTATCACAAATGAAGAAAATTCGGTTGACATATCAGACAAGTTCTTGTATAATACATTTGAGACTGTAGATATGGACGCTGTTCTTTCCACAGTATCTCGCATTTTTAACGAACGTGAGGGCAAAGATACTATGCATGATAAACTATTAAATGACGTACTGGCAGTAATTAAGTCAGGCGATGATCTAAAATTAAATGTTGACGTAAACGATCCAACTAATCCAAATAACGAAGACCCAGTTAAGTTTTCGGGCGGAATGGGTCCACTTGCTAAATTAAGTGCGATGTTATCTTATATCGGAATGACAACTAAGAATGATATATTGTTTAATTTGCTAACGCAAATGAGCAATGACGTACATGACATGGGAACTAATAATACAATGCTAGCGGCAAAAATTGCTAACTATTTGTATAAAAAAGGTTCGGCTAAAACCATGGAAGTAGCTGTTGCAACGGAAGAATCTATTACAGATTCCGTTATTTCAGAACTTCGTAAAAGAATTTCCTAAAAAACCGGGAAATAGTGCTTGACAGTAGCACTTAAAAGTAGTATACTGTATAGGCTAACAAAGGCAAAACGAGCATACATAAGGTGTGCATTATAAAACTAACAAAGGCTATTATAGGCTAATATAGGAGAAGTACAATGGCGACACTCGCTGAAATCCGTGCTAAATTACAGGCACAAGACAACAAGAGCTCAGGCTCAAGACAACAAGGTGGCGATAATGCTATCTTTGCGCACTGGAACATTCAAGAAGGTTCAAGTGCAACACTACGCTTCCTACCAGACGCAGATGAATCGAATACGTTCTTTTGGAAAGAACGTCAAATGATCCGTTTGAGTTTTCCAGGCGTTAAAGGACAAGATGAGAACAAACCAGTAATGGTTCAAGTTCCTTGTGTTGAAATGTGGGGAGAGCAATGTCCAGTACATGCAGAAATTCGTCCTTGGTTTAAAGATCCAGGACTAGAAGATACTGCACGTAAGTATTGGAAAAAACGTAGTTATATATTCCAAGGATTTGTTACTGACAACGAATCACCAGAAGACAATAAACCAGAGAATCCAATTCGTAGGTTTGTTATTTCACCACAAATTTATAAAATCATTAGTGCAGCATTAATGGATCCAGAGTTTGAAGAAATTCCTACGGATTATGAAGCTGGCACAGATTTTAAAGTGATGAAATCTAGCAAAGGCGGATATGCTGATTATAGTACATCTAACTGGAGTCGACGTTCACGTGGACTTGATCAAACAGAACGTGATGCAGTTACAGCAAACGGATTACACAATCTAAATGATTTTCTTCCTAAGAAGCCAGATGCAGAACATCTACAAGCTATCTTCGAAATGTTCGAAGCAAGTGTAGACGGACAACTGTATGATCCAGCACGTTTTGGACAGTTTTATCGTCCATACGGAGTAGATGCACCGGCAACTTCAGCACCAAGAGCAATGGCACCTGCACCAGCAGCACCAGTAGCACCTGCACCAGTTGCAGAGGCAGCTCCAGTAGCACCTGCACCAGTTGCAGAGGCAGCACCACAAGCGGCTCCAGTAGCACCTGCACCAGCAGTTGCAACAGCAGCACCAACTAGTGGCGCACCAAGTGCAGAAGATATCTTAGCACAAATTCGTAACCGTAAGTAAATAAACATAATTTGGGCATGCATTGTGCATGTCCAAGTTTCTTAGATTGGAGATAAAAATGGCAAAACCTTTTGACGTAAGCAAATTCCGTAAAGCTATTACTAAGAGTGTACCAGGACTAAGCGTAGGCTTTAATGACCCTGATACATGGATTAGCACAGGAAATTACACACTAAACAAACTTATCAGTAACGACTTCCACAAAGGAATTCCACTAGGTAAAGTAACAGTACTTGCAGGCGAGAGTGGTGCAGGTAAAAGTTATATTGCTGCAGGTAACGTAGTTAAATCAGCACAAGACCAAGGTATATTTGTTATCTTAATTGATACTGAAAATGCACTTGACGAAGCATGGTTGCATGCACTCGAAGTAGATACTTCACCAGATAAACTATTAAAACTTAACATGTCAATGATTGATGATGTTGCTAAAACAATTAGTGACTTTATGAAAGACTACAAAGCAGAATATTCTGAAGCAAATGATGAAGACCGACCTAAGGTATTGTTTGTAGTTGATTCGTTGGGCATGCTACTAACACCCACAGATGTTAATCAGTTCCAAGCAGGTGATATGAAAGGTGATATGGGTCGTAAACCTAAAGCACTTACATCACTAGTACGTAACACGGTTAATATGTTTGGACAATACAACGTAGGACTACTAGCAACTAATCACACTTATGCATCACAAGATATGTTTGATCCAGACGATAAGATCTCGGGCGGACAAGGCTTTATATACGCATCAAGTATTGTTATTGCAATGCGTAAACTAAAACTTAAAGTAGATGCAGACGGTAACAAAACATCACAAGTATGGGGTATCCGTGCTGCGTGTAAGGTAATGAAAACACGTTACTCGAAACCGTTTGAAAGCGTACAAGTTGAAATTCCATATGAAACTGGAATGAGTCCATACAGTGGCTTAACTGATTTCTTTGAAGCCAAAGGCATACTAAAGAAAAGTGGTAACAGTTTAGAATACATTAGTCCTACAACGGGCGAAATAATTAAAATGTTCCGCAAGCCATGGAATGCAAATAAAGATGGTGCATTAGAAACTGTTATGCGAGAGTATGATGACGATGTCGCAGATGCAATTGAAGAAGATTTAATCGACGATGCAGTTAACGAACAAATGGAGTCTAATAATGAATCTGAGTGATAACGATTTAGAGTTATTTTTACAGATATACGATAAGGCAATTAAATATATTCCTTCTAAAGTAAAAGAAGATTTTGCACAAGATTTTATCTTTGTGTTAGGAGATTATGGAATTGACCTTAAACGTAATGCTACAGAAATAGGCGAACATGAAGAACACCTTGACAAAGCAATTGAACATCACTTTAGTGATAATGATGAGTTTGATTCCGATGATGAGTATGCAGAAGAATATTGGGAAGATGAAGACTGATGGCTAACTGGTATCGTAAAGTTTCACAAAACATGGGAGAGATAGTTGCGGCTATCTCTTACTATGAACGTGAAATTGATGCTGCAAAGTTTGAATGTGGCATGAAAGGTGTTCTCGAAAAACACAGTAGAGAAATGCCGGGTATAGTTGAACATAGGTTTAATCAGCTACAAGAAGTAGAAGCAATATTGGAACATCTAAATACAGAAATGCGTAAACTACGTAGTCAAACATTTCGTAAGTTTTTAGAAAATTACAATAAAGCACTAAGTTCACGTGATGCTGAAAAGTATGTAGATGGTGAACAAAACGTAGTTGACTTACAATATTTAATTAATGATTTTAGTCTAATACGAAACAAATATATTGGTATAATCAAGGCACTCGAAGCTAAAGGGTTTCAAATTAATAATGTAGTTAAGCTACGTGCTGCAGGATTAGAAGATATTTCATTGTAGTATAAAAACTTAAAATAATAAAGGCTTGCTTTATGCGAGCCTTTTTTTATGGTTAAATGCAAATAAAAGGTTGACAAGTAAGACTTCTTACTCTATACTGTAAGTAAGAGTTAGGCAATTAAGGAGTCCGTTATGACAAAAGCACAACATAAGTGGTTAACACAATATACGCCACCAGAAGTACTAGCAATATCATTTGAAGTTTTTGCCGAGCAAGGTTTTATAAAAAGCGGACACGGATATAGCCAACCAACTGGTGAGTTTGATAGTGAAGACAATCAAGTGTATACGCAAATAAGTGATAACAAAACTTGTATTCTTAGAAAAATGCAAGCATTTAAATCTCCTGCTGAAAAGTACCAGGTTGCACAAAAACACATTGATTCTGCAACTAAAGAGATTGAACGCATTAATGGTAAATTGTTAATGAAAAAACTTGGTGGTAATTTATCAAACTTTGAAGATGGACTTATTAAAGCAATCGAAGGCGAAGTAAGTAATTTCCATGTAAGTATCATTGCAAGCATTCCCAACTCTATTCTCATTGATGCTAAACGTCAAGCACTTGGTGACCGTATGTCCACACTAAAGCATACCAGTCAATATGTAGGTAAAAAAGGCCTAAGACTAGATATTAATGTAGATGTGCTAGATGTTAAGTTTATACAATCAAGTGATGTGTACATGATTACAGCCGTATCTGATAAAAGAGATATTGTAAAGTTTTGGTGGAGAGAACAGCCAGATTTAACTGATATTATTGAGGGTAAAACAATATCCATACGTGGCACAGTAAATAAGCAGGAAATTAGCAAATACAGTGACGCTAGAGAGACTCTTTTTAACAGAGTTAAGATATCTTTAATAAATTAATTCAAAAAAAGTTTTAAACCCTTGTGTTATAAGGGTTTATTTCTTGCTGAACAGGTTGACAACCAAGACATCTTGCTGTATAATATACTTATATTAAACAATAAAGGAGCGGTACAAAATGTCAAAATTTAAACTTTATCAAATCCACTTTACAGACGCAGAAGTAGACAAAATTAATGCAGACGGACATGATAGTGTTCACAAGCAATCTTTAAAACTAGATATGAGCCTTAGAAAAAATGACACAGGTGCAATTGCTAAAGAAGCATTTGATCTGGGCTATTATACTCATGTTAGTAATATTGTTGCAGAAGGACTTGAAGGTGTATTCCGTGTAGGAAACATGGGCCCGGAAGAACAAATCGAGAGATTGTCTAGAATGAGTTCTGTAAGCGTTAGTGATATTGTTGTTGATGAAACAGGTAAGAAATCAGTTGTTGCAGGCTTTGGGTTTGAGGCAGTAGCTTAAAATAAAGGTTGACAAGTAAGACATCTTACTGTATTATTAATATATAAACTAGAAAACAGGAGTTTTTAAATATGCAAAATTTAGTAGCTAAGAAACGTGGAAAGACATCTAAGGCAACAAAGATAATTGAGATTATCGACGATGCAGTAGACAATCCAAATGAGTCCGATGCAGAAATTATCGAACGCATGCGTGAACGTTTTAGTATTCTAGATGATATGACACAAGCGTCAATTGACGGTGTTGTACGTGGAATGGTTGTTACAGGACCTCCAGGTGTTGGTAAAAGTTTTGGTGTAGAAGCCGTGTTGGAAAAGAACAGTTTGTTTGATAAACTTGCTGGTAATAGAATGCGTTTTGAAGTTATCAAAGGTGCCAGTAGTGCAATTGGTTTGTATAAGGTACTTTATAATAATGCAGATCGTAACAGCGTTCTTGTGTTAGATGATTGTGATACAGTATTGTATGATGAGACAAGTCTTAACTTGCTTAAAGCAGCATTAGACTCAAGTAAAAAACGTACTTTAAATTGGAATACAGATAGTGCATTGTTACGCCGAGAAGGTATTCCAGATGCATTTGAATTTAAAGGTAGTGTTATCTTTATTACTAACCTTAAATTTGATAAGGTACGTGGTAAGATTAAAGATCACTTAGAGGCTATTATGTCACGTTGTCACTATTTAGATCTTACAATGGATACTACACGTGAAAAGGTATTGCGTTGCAGACAGATTGTTGCAGATGGTATGCTTGAAGAATATAACTTCACTACAGAAGAAACCAGTCAGCTAATGGAATTTATGGTTGATAATAAAGAAAAGATGCGTGAAATTAGTTTGCGTATGGTAACTAAACTTGCAGACCTTAAGAGGTCAATGGGTGCAAAGTGGATGCGTACTGCAGAAGTTACATGTATGCGTCGACGTTAATAACTTTAGCATAAGGTAACAAAAGGTCCTTAACGGGCCTTTTTTTAATGAATAAATAATACTATGGAATTTATACTCAAAGCAGTTATAGGCGGTATCGTTATCGCTGGTGTCGTTACTGCGGCACAACGTGGCAACCCAACACTAGGCGCTCTAATACTTGGCATACCGTTAGGTAGTGTTGTTAGTCTTATCTTTATGTATTATGCAGGAGTGGATCTTAAAGTATTCCAACAACTAGCACAAGAAACAATTTACTTTGTTTTAGTTAGTTTGGTTTTCTTTCCACTATTTGTCATTACATTAAATCATTGGAACTTTTGGTTATCATTACTGAGTTCTATCTCAGTTACAATGATTGCATTATTATTTCTAAAACATTTCCTAGAAAGCAATTGACAAACACCCTGAAATGTAGTATAGTAGTACTATGAACTGTACAATAGTAATTAAAGACGAAGTAAACTGTAAAATCGAAGGTCTCGATTTAAACACCCGCAAAAAATGTGAAAAGGAATTAAAGTTCTTTATGCCTTACGCATTTCATGTACCAGCATACAAGTTAGGTAGATGGGATGGATGTGTAAGCTTCTTTAGCGTTGGTGGAGTAACATATGTTAATCTACTTGATAGGTTGTTGCCTATTATTATGGATAACGGTTATTCTATTGCAGTAGACGATAAACGTGAATCAACTGAATCATATGAATTTAGTGCAGTAGATGAATCTACGTTTGCACATAAAGTTTGGCCAGAAAAGCATCAGATGGTCGGTGAGCCAGTTGTACTCAGAGATTATCAAATTACTATTGTTAATAAATTTTTAACTACACCACAATGCTTACAAGAAATTGCAACAGGTGCAGGTAAAACATTAATCACAGCAGCACTATCTGAGCGTGTAGAGCAATATGGAAGATCAATTGTAATTGTACCTAATAAAGACTTGGTACGACAAACATATGATGATTACCTCAACTTAGGACTAGACGTTGGAGTTTACTTTGGCGATAAAAAACAATTAGGAAAAACCCATACAATTTGCACTTGGCAAAGTTTAAACAGTATTAAGAAACGATTCAGAGATGGCGTTGACGATATGAGTTTACGAGAGTTCTCAGATGGTGTTGTTTGTGTTATTGTTGACGAGGTTCACCAAGCAAAAGCAGATGTGTTAAAAGACATGCTCACTAAGGAATTCGCACATATTCCATTACGTTGGGGATTAACAGGAACTATACCAAAAGAAGAACATGCTAAAACAAGTTTACAAGCATGTCTTGGTGAAGTTACAAACAAACTAAGTGCAAGTGAATTACAAGACATGGGCGTATTAAGTAACTGTCATGTTAACGTAGTTCAATTAAAAGAAACAGCAATATACAATGATTACCAAAGTGAATTAAAATATTTAACAACAGACAAAGCACGTATGAAGTATCTAAGTAAGTTTATTCAAACAGTTGCTGAATCGGGTAATACACTTGTATTAGTTGACAGGATTGCAAGTGGTGAGATTATTGCTGAAAATATACCTGGTGTTACTTTTGTGAAAGGTGCTATGAAAGTCACTGACAGAAAAGAAGCGTATGATGAAATTAATGAAGCAACTAATAGTATTACTGTCGCAACCTATGGCGTAGCAGCAGTTGGTATTAATATTCCACGTATCTTTAACATGATACTTCTTGAACCTGGGAAGTCGTTTGTTAGAGTTATCCAGTCAATTGGGCGTGGAGTAAGAAAGGCGGAAGACAAGGACTTTGTTCAGATTTGGGATGTAACTAGTACAGCTAAGTTTAGCAAAAAGCATCTTACTGAACGTAAGAAATTTTATAAAGAAGCGAATTATCCTTTCACAATTGAAAAGACGGATTGGCGTTAAGAGAGAAAACAATGAAAATATTAACTGTAGAAAACGAAACATATGATCTGGATGATATACCTGAAACAATTGATGACTTAAGATATGGTATTCTTGATTACACAAATCCAGCTCACATAGACTATTACTTTATCCCACTTGTGTTCCTAGAAAGTTTTTATGCACCAGCTGCTATATTACAACTTGGACAAGTAACTATTAGCATGCCACTTGATTGGCACATTGTTATATGTGATGCAGAAGTAGGCGACCCAGAAATTATGAGTTTAATGAGTCTAAACGATAGAGGCTTTACTGCATTTGCGTTTAATCCAATTACAGGATTTAAGCCAGAGTATGTAGATATATCAATTGTTAACATCTATAGTGATGTAAAATGGTATGCACCTAAGTTAAAGTATGGACACTTACTATGTGTTCCACTATCAGACAAACCAAATTCACCATGTGTGTTGTTTGTTAAAGATGCAAATAAATTGCCCGAGGTACTTGACATTGGCGAACTTTGGTAGTATAGTAAGAACATGAGCAAGTTAAACATTAAAGAAGAAATGAGATCAATCGATCAAAAAGATCGAGGATGGTACGATAGTCTCACTGAAGAAGAAAAGAAGAAACTTGGTCTATGGTTGCTTATGCGTTATACAAGTAATGCACAACATTCTTACGCTGAACATTACTTAGAATGGACTAACGAAGCAGTTAACGTGCATTTTAATGCAATTAGAAAGCACCCACAGTTACAGTATCAGTTGTTACAATTAGTTGGAGTAGGTACTACAGTATTCCATGGATGGATTGCACCTGGTAAAGCACAAAAGAAAAACAAATTACAAAGCTGGCTAACTGAACACTACTCACATTTAAATGATGACGAAATAGACATTATGTTAAGCAGTAGCAAAGATGAAATTAAAGCACTATTACACGAATACGGATTAAAAGATAAAGAAATAAAAGATCTAATTGGTAAACTTAAATGACAGTAGGCTTTAAATGCGAATATTGTAACAACACATTTAAACGTGAAAGCACTATGGCAGTTCATATGTGTGAACGCAAGCGCAGATACATGAGTAAAGATGACAAAGAAGTGCAACTAGCATATAGGTCATATCAACTGTTTTATAGAATAGGAACAAACGCTAAAAGTGAAAAAAGTTTTGATGATTTTGCATCAAGTCAATATTATACAGCATTTGTAAAGTATGCAAAATACTGTATTGACTTACGGGTAGATGATGTTCCTGAATACACACGTTGGTTACTAAAGAATCAAGTAAGAATAGATAGATGGACAAGCGATAGAAACTTTGCGGCTTGGATTAAGACTAGACTAAAAACAGAAAGTGCAGATAGAGCAATAGAAAGAACTATATTGTTTATGCGAGAATGGGGCAACGAAACTAACAATGATTGGAACGAATACTTCCGTCTAGTAGCGCCAAATCTTGCTGTATTTCACATATGTAGTGGTAGGATTAGCCCATGGATAATATACGCAAGTTCGCAAGCACAAGGGCTATTAGAGAAGCTCACAAGCGAACAAATACAGATGGTTACAGATTATATAGATCCTTATTATTGGCAAAGAGTTACACAAACACATGCTGAAGATTTTAAGTGGGTTGAAGGAATAATGGAAGAGGCACATTTATGATAGCAAATACAGATATTGACATTGACGTTGCAGATAGAACTAAGTTGTTAAACTTAATTAAACATACTCCTGCAATGATTAACGATAATGGCAGACGCAAGAAACACAACACTGGTGTATACTTCCATGAAATGCCAAGTGATCCATTTACAGGGTTAAGCACAATAGATCACAAAGAAGCAGAGTCTAAAGGTTACTTTAAACTAGATGTACTTAACGTAAGTCTTTACAAGGATGTTGAAAGTTATGAGCAATTGGATGAATTGCTTGAAATGGAACCTATGTGGGATTTATTGGAGCATGCAGAAATAGTAGAAAAATTATTTCACATACATGCACATTATAATATTGTATCTAAGATGAAGCCTACTACGATAGAACAGCTTGCAGCAGTATTGGCAATTATTAGACCAGCTAAACGTAGTCTGTTAGGTAAAGACTGGAATACAGTATTCTCAACAGTTTGGGAAAAGCCCACAGATGGTACATATTACTTTAAAAAAGCACACGCAATAAGTTATGCAATGGCTATTGTATTACAGCTTAATATGTTAGTTAAAGGTTCTTCTTAATAAGACTAATATTACGGCGTTTAATACGTTTAGTAATACTATCACTTAATCTCACCTCAGGTCCAGCAATAACTTCCATTTGTTTTATATTAAAACTTTGACTAGTCTTGCTAAACGGCCATCTATTTAGTAGTGCGATATTAATAGGTAATTTTCTATTTGTCTCCCACCACCATTCGTCACCTAATCTTAAAAAAGACTGACGCTCTTCATTTGTTCCAATTCTATCGTAGACATACATAGTAGCTATGTGGTTGTCTATGTTCTGCATTATTCCCAGATATTCATTACCAGCATATTCAATGACAGTAAGGAAAGGAAATTCTTTTAACAGTGTTTTATATTTTTCAATCATTGTACATATATTTATTAATTTTTTTCCCGGTGGTTTTTGTGATTTGCATAAATACATACACAGGAGAACATGAATGTCAAATTACGCAACCACTTACAATATTAATCAAACAGGCGACTTATACGCTATAGATGCCTCATCTGCTAAAACAGGCTTAGGAAGTTATGCTTCCTCAGCGGGCACTACAATAAACTCTCCTGTTAACTATAGGTTCCTAAAGCTATTTACCGGTTTAGATAATGAGTTTATTTTTTACATAAAAAACATAGATCGTAAACCAATACAGCTACATGGGCAAACTATTATGGCTAATTTAACCAATAGAGAAACCCAAGCAAAAATAGTATCAAAGAAATGTCAAATAGTAGACTTCGACGAAGGCAAAGTTAAGTTTGTTGTGACTTCTGGCGAAATATCTGCAATACAAAACGGTTTCCTTGACCTAGTATTTACCTATGTAAATTCTCAAGGTTTAAATCTTCCATTATTTGTAGATCAAAATCTTAGACCAAACTATACAGTTGAAGTAAGCGATCAAACTGCAAACATTCCGCTCACTACATCAACTGCTACATCCTTTACACTATCTAGTGGATTCTACTACAGTAGTAACTTACCTGGACCAGGTGCATACAACAAAGTTAATGGTATGATTACATTAGCAGTATACGCAACCAACTACACAGGTAATTTTTACATACAAGGTGCATTAGAAGAGAACCCAACAGAAAATGATTGGTTCAATATTATCTTGGGTACATATACAGATGAACATTACCCATATATCAGCTACACGGGCATCGATCCGTGGACATTCCGCACAAATATTAAATATCTTAGAACTAAATTCACACAAACGCAAGGAACACTTGACAAAGTCATAATTAGAGTGTAGTATATACACATGAGCTTAATGATTGACTATGTTAGAAATCTGATTCCGATGAACTGGAAACCTAGCCCTAGCGGCTGGACCTCTGGTAATTGTCCTATGTGTATAACTAATGGACAAGCCCGCCCAGACACACGTGGACGAGGTGGATTCCACTTCGATGAGGATAAGTTTCAATATCATTGTTTTAACTGTCATTACAAAACAGGATGGAGCCCAGGCAATAAAGTTAATAATAGGCTAAAGGACTTGTTACTAAAATTTGGTGCAGATGAAGCATCAGTTCAGCGTATGCAATTAGAGCTTATGCGTGAACTTGATATTACACATACATTGTTAGTACAAGAACGTAGAAAAAAGCTAGTAATTGATTGGGCAGAAACAGCATTGCCAGAAGGCACACTGCCTTTTATGGAACATACTCCAGATACTAATTGGACAGAAGCAGTAAAATACTTAACTGAACGAGGATTTGATATAACAGATCCTAGACTAATGTATAGTCCTTCTAAAATACCAGCTAGAATGTCAAAGCGTTTTGTAATACCATTTCAATATAAAGGCAAAGTGGTTGGATACACAGGACGTTGGATTGGCACCCCACCAGACGGTATGCCTAAGTATTATAATCAACAGCCTTCTAAAAACTTTGTTTATGGGTTAGATAGACAACACGCAGATAAAGAAATTGTTATATTGACAGAAGGCCCATTAGATGCTATAATAACAGATGGAATCAGTGCTGGAACAAACACAATTAGTGATGAACAAGCAGACGTTATTTTAAGTTTAAATAAACAAATTATTGTATTACCAGATGCAGACGAAGCAGGAATGAAGATGGTAGATGCAGCAGTTAAACACGGGTGGAGTGTTGCATTTCCTGAATGGGATGATTGTAACGATGCAGGTGATGCATTAATGAAATACGGCAGATTATTTACAGTACGTAGTATACTAGACAGTGCTATAAGTAATCCTACTAAGATACAAGTTATTGGAAGGAAATATTGCAGATGAGTGAACAAAAAGAATATACATACGAACTACAGAAATTATTTGTAGAGTTTTTAGCACATGATCAGGATTTGTTTGTTCGTGTAAATGGTATATGTGATCCAGAGTTCTTTACAAGAGAACTACGTAAGACAGTAGAGTTTATTCAAGCACATGCAAACGATTATGGTGCATTACCTACAAGTGAACAAATTGTAGCAACAACAGGTATGGAGCTACAAAATTTAACTGATGTAGATGCAAGACACGATGATTGGTTCATTGACGAGTTCGAAACATTCTGTAAACACAAAGCATTAGAAAAAGCAATTTTAAGTTCGACAGATTTACTTGAGCAAGGTGAATTTGGTGCAGTAGAGTTAATGATTAAAGAAGCAGTAGGTATTGGGCTTGCTAAACACCTAGGAATAGACTATTGGGCAAACCCATTAGAACGTATTGAAAAAGTACGCAACACAAGAGGCGGAACAAGTACAGGTTGGACTGAAATAGATAAAAAACTTTATGGCGGATTTAACAGAGGTGAATTAAACATATTTGCTGCACCGTCAGGTGGTGGTAAGAGTTTGTTCTTGCAAAACTTAGCATTAAACTGGGCATTAGATGGAAAGAATGTATTGTATATTAGTTTGGAACTTAGTGAAGAACTATGTAGTATGCGACTTGATAGTATGTTAACAGGCTATAACACAAAAGAAGTATTTAAAAACGCAGAAGATGTTGGATTAAAAGTAGGAGCAATTAGTAAAAAAGCGGGTAACCTACAAATTGTGCAAATGCCAAATGGCATAACAATTAATGACGTAAATAGTTTTATGAAAGAGTATGAAGTAAAACATAATATTAAATTAGATGCAGTATTACTTGATTATTTAGATTTAATGATGCCAGCACAACGTAAAGTTCCACCAAGTGACTTGTTTATTAAAGATAAATTTGTATCAGAAGAATTGCGTAACTTTGCAGTAGAAAAAGATTTATTGTTTGCAACAGCATCTCAGTTAAACAGGGCAGCAGTTGAAGAAGTAGAGTTTGACCACTCGCACATTGCAGGTGGTATTAGTAAGATTCAAACAGCAGATAACGTAATTGGTATCTTTACAAGTACAGCAATGCGAGAACGTGGACGTTATCAAATACAATTTATGAAAACACGTAGTAGTGCTGGCGTTGGACAAAAAGTAGACTTAGCATTTGATATTGCAGGACTACGTATAACAGACTTGCCGGAAGACGAGCAGGGTTCAACTACATTTCAACCTAGTGCAATGCTAGATAAGATTAAAAGAAACACAAATGTAACACACCAAGAAAAAACAATAGCAGAAGAAAGTATAATTGAAGACACGGCTGCCACGGATAGACTGCGTAGTATGTTGAAAAAAGTCAACAAATAACTTTTAATTAGATAAATACAAGTAATATCCAGTTTAGGAGTTTGGGCTGATGAAAAAGAGAACACGTAGTTTATTAGAAGAGATTAATAGTTTAGCACCTTCTAAGGACAGAATTAATATATTAGAGTCCAGAGGCACAAATGCCATTAGCGCAATTATGAACGTACTAGAGATGGTGGATGCAAACTATAGTGACGAAGATGCCCAAGATATACAAAAAAGAATAATGCTTAGTATTAAAAATAGAGATCCTGAACGTTTTAATAGAGGTATTAAGAATCTAAGGAATAAAAGATGAATATCAAAGATATTGTAGGTACAGTTAAACGGAAAGCACGTGATAGTAGAAAACATCGCAAGATCCAGCCTGATAACTTATATAAAGTAAACACTAAAAAGTTGTCAGAAGGCGGAGCAATGCCAGGTGTTGGATCAATTCACCATACTGAGATTGATGCTACAATAGATGCATTAGAAAAGTCATTGGGTATTCCACTTAAAAATAACGTATTAGGATCAGTAGGCAAAAAAGAATTTAGTGGCGACATAGACATTGCAGTTGATATTCCAAAAGAAGAATTGCCTGCATTTGCAGAGAAACTAGAAAAGTCACCACTAGTACAAGAAATAAAAAAGTCTAGTGTGTTTATGACAGTAATTGACATTGTTGGTTATAATGCAGAAAATACTAAAGATGGATTAAAGCGTACAGGTAAAGTACAAATTGACTTTATGCCAGGTGAAACAGAATGGATGAAAACTTATTACCATTCTCCACACGAAAAAAGCATGAGTCCAGATGGTCGTTCTAGCAATTACAAAGGAACGTTTCGTAATATCTACTTAGCAACAATAGCAGGTGTTTACCAATCAACTAGATCCGAAGAAGAGAACGAACATGGACGCCCATTACAACAAATGCGTTGGATATGGAGCCCAGCAGATGGACAGTGGTGGATTAAACGTGAACCTAAGCCTAAGGCAAACGGAGAAGGTTATACAAAAGCAAACCTTGATACACGTATTAAAGGACCATTTACAGACCCAACTCAAATTGCAAAGAATTTTGGACTAGATAGCGCAGACGATTTATACAGCTTTGAAACATTACTAGCAGCAACAAAGAAAAACTATTCAGCAGAAGATTTTGCTAAAATAATTGAACTATTTAAAAACAACCATCAAATCCAGTCAATGGGTGTACCTACAGAATTAGAAGGTGATGCATAATGTTTATTAAAGATATATTAATGGAAAAAGCCGGTAGTGCTAGAATTCAGCACTTAGAAGATTTAATTCTTTGGAACGGTAAAGCAGGTGCTCAAAAAGCAATATCATCATTACACAGTTTAGAAAGCAACCCAGGCGATACTACTATTAAATGGGATGGCTCACCAGCTGTTATCTTTGGTCGTAATGAAAACGGTGAATTTATACTTACAGATAAAAGTGGATTTGGTGCTAAAGGATATGATGGTAAAGCAACATCAGCAGATAACTTAGAGAACATGTTAAAGAATCGTCCTGGTTACGAAAAGAACCCACAAGAATATGGCGGCTTTATTAACCAAATGAAAGCAGCATGGCCTGCATTTGAACAAGCAACACCAAGCGACTTTAGAGGTTATGTACATGGTGATTTACTTTGGTTTACAACACCACAAGCAAGTGATGGTAAATTAGTATTCACTCCAAACACAACACAGTATTCAGTTAATCCTGCAAGCGATATTGGTAAGAAAATTGCCAGTAGTACAGTAGGTGTTGTGCTACACGCACATATGGACTTAGAAGGTAATAAGAGTAAAGTAGATGCAACTAGATTCCAAGCAGGTCCATTGCTAGCAATGCCACCACAAACTGTAACTGAAGTTCCAGACATTGAAAGTGCTAAATTAAAAGAACTTGAAAACTTTGTTAACGCAGCAGGAAGTGATATTGATGCAGTATTAGCACCGCCTGCAGAACTTAAAATGAAGAACTTTCCAGATATTTTATATATGTATATGAACCATACAGCAAAAACAAGAACATCAAATAAAATTGGTAGTAAGAACTTTGTACAATGGTTAACAGCAGATGGTTCTAAAGTTAGTAGTGCTAAACAAGGCAGACTTGTAGAATACTTAAAGCAACACCAAAAAGGATTAGATGCTATATTTGCATTTATGCGTAGCATTGGGCCAATCAAAGATAATATTATAGCACAACTTGATGCAAACCCAGCTGACATTGAAGCAAGCACAGGCGGGCAAAAAGGTGGCGAAGGATATGTAATAGGAAAAGATGTTAAGTTAGTAAATCGTCAAGGGTTTACAGCTTCAAACATGGAAAAAAATAATTAAAAGAGAGTAAACAATGAGTGATATAAAAAAACAATACACAGCAACGCAATGGGCAGAGATAGAAGGCGGTCATACAATGAGCGAAGAGTCTACTGGATTACCGTTTATGCAGTCGCTAGGTGAAGCTCGTATGTTTAAATCAAAAGCACAGATTAAACAAGAAGGTATCCGTAGTGTTGCCGATCACGTGTTTGTTAGCATGTTGAGTTTATATGCAATAAGCCAAGATTATAATTCAGCCCCAATGGCAAAAAACTATGCAAAAGCAACAATTGCTAGAGGTAGTTTCTCAGCAGCCAGCCCAGGCGGAACAGATTTATACCAAACAATGTTTGTATTAAATAAACCAGCTGGAATAGTAGATAGTGCAAAAGACACGTTACTGTTAAAGAAAATAACAGTTGACAATACAAAAATAAAAGGATTTCTAAGAAAAATACAAAATGGTTCAATGTCGCATGGTGAAGCACAGTCATTTTTCTATAGATTAGAAAGCCAATTAAATATACAAGATCCTAAATTAAGAGCAGCTAGACGTTTAACACAAAACTGGAGTAAACTAACTACAGGACAACGTACACTAGTTGCAACACAACTTGATAGATATTATAAAACAGCAGCTTATAGAAGCGATATGAGACCTATTTTTATGAAGTTTGCTAAGAATAATGGACTTATTGTTGGAGCATCTAAAGCAGGAAAAATTGCTAAACGAATTGCAAGAGGAGCCGCAGCATTTACAGCAGGTTACGTAGCTGGTAAAATGACAGAGCTATAAAATGCATCCATCAGGAACGCAACGACCGTCTGAAGTAATAGGTGGAAACACATCTTTTTATACAATATACACGCTAATAGACATTACTGATTCAAACGTATCTAGCCCAAAAATAAATGAGAAAAAGTTTTATCAAAGTCAGAACTTAAATACATTTATGCAAGTTATAGGATTGAGAACACAACCTATAATAAGTAGTATAATAAAGCTAGAAACACAGGATACAGCAACCTATAACTTTGGTACAGGGTTTACTAGTAATCAAACTGTATGGGTATTAAAATTTGTTTCTGATACTGATCGTGCATGGTACAATAATGGAAGTTTTACAGCATTATTGCTACAAGATTTTAATCTTATACCAATACATGACCAATTAGATGAAACAGCAACAATAGATGGCGACATTATAAATACTAATAGTGAAGAGAAGACCAATACTTACTTCAGTTTTAGTGAAAACATATAAATAGTACTATATGCTACGAAGGCATATAATTAGAAATCAGCTCTTTAAGAGATTGTAATTAATAAAAGTGGATCGGATTATGCCAATGCAACAATCAAGACTAGAGCGTGAAAACCTAGAAGCACATGTAGACTTATGTGCAGAGAGGTATCGCGTGTTAGAAGAAAAATTTACAAGACTAGAAAATAAAGTAGATGACGTCGGTGATCAGATTAAAGCACTTTCAGACAAGAATACAGCAGATAAGGTATCTGGTAACAAATTAGTAATAGGCGCTGCTGCAACAGTTATTGCAGGGTTGCTAAGTACTATTGTATTGTTACTACTTAATTTGCAAGGTATGCAGGCTCTGGTACTATAATGCTATTAAATGAATCATACAGTAACGTTGTTACAGAAGCTAAAGTAGTTTATGCTCGGAGAGGCAAGAGTATTACTACTAAGTTTAGATGTACAGTAGGACCTAGAAAAGGCCGTGTTGTTGCATCTCCGGCGCAATGCAGTAAACCTATAGATTTAAAGAAGAGATTTGTTTTAAGAAAAACACGAGCAGCTAAAGGCTCGCGAATGATGAAAAAAGCACAACGAACAAAGCGAGTAAATCCGCAAAGTAAGATTATTCGACAATTAAACAAGGCGAGAAAATAATGGAACATGGAAGCATAATAGATACACTAGTTGATTTTTTACAAAATCAAAGCATTAAAGCTGATCCAGAACTATTGTCAGCCTCTTTAAGAGAATTAAACTTTACACAAACACTTAGCTTAATTGATAAGCTAAAAGTTATGGATGTACACGGCGTAACAGAATTATTAAATATAGACTACGATGCACCAGTAGCAAACGAAGAACAAATTAATGAAATAGATCCTAGCAGATCACCATGGACACAAAATGGTAAACATCCAGGAGCAATGGATGCAGATGAATTAAGAACTGAACTTGCAGTATTTGACGAACTAAGAGATAGAGGTGATCATTTGTCACCAAGAGAACTAGCTCAAGAAGATTCATTATGGAATTACTTAGAGCAAATTGATGGACCACAGGTAGAAGAAGCATACGGAGCAGCAGGAACACAATTACCTTCCGCTGCATCTATTAAAGCACAAACAACAAACGACAAAAATAATCAACGTGATTTCAACAACAATCAACTAATTGCTAGCCGCAAATCCACCAACAGTGAAAAGAAACCAGTTCCAGGCAACCGGAATCCACAAGCAACTGGACAGGGCGCATCAAGAATGACTGGAGCAAATCCAGATGATGTACAACGTGGACAAAATGCACAACAGAATGTCCAATCGAACCAAAATGCAGCTGAAATTGAAAGATTAAAGCAACTTGCATTTGGGAGACGTTAATGCGATCAGTATTAGCTCCAGGTGGCATCCCGACATTTGTAAACAAATTAGAACATAAGGTATATGAGTCTTGCAATGAAACAGTATATAAAGTAGACCTTTCAGAACGAGATGCATATATTATGCAGAGCCTAGTAAACAAGAACTTAGTTAAAAAAGTTGTTGAAGGCAAAAAAGTTTATTACACAAAAACAAGGAGTATGTAATGTCGTCGCCAGAAGTACGTGGAATGCAAGATATTTTGGACAAGCTGAATGCAGCTGCCGAAACACATCATAATAACACACAAGTCAATGAATCAACAGAAGCTACAACACCTATAGTACATACTGCAAATGTTTCTAAAAATGCAAAAGGTATGTACGATATTCTAGCTAAACTAGAAGCCGCTACAAAAACAGCAGCATCTGAAGTAGCCATGGAAGCAGAATATGACACTTCTTTAATAACAGCAGGCGCAATTAGAAATCGTGTTGCTGATTCAATTGAAATAGACGGAAATTATAAAATCCAGCTAGTAGAAAGAAAAGTAATTGATGGAGTAAACAAAAAGTTTTATAACATCGAAGATTCAACTGGTACAATACTACATAAAGAATTAGCACTTTTTGAAAGTGCAATGGGTATTGTAAAGAACTTAATGTTTGCAAAAGGTGATACAAAAATTGAAAAGATTGTTCAACTTGATGACCGTTATGCGGCTTACTTAACAGAAGCAGCTATGTACAAACACAAGTCAATGACATTAACTGAAAGTTTTCGGACTGATGTATATGTTGCAAAGCAAGGAAATGCAATACATAAGTTACAAACTATCAAAAAACAGATCAAATCACTGCTCTAAGCATAAATACAATATAACAGAAAAATGGGGTTTCAAAATGGAATTACAACAATTGAAAGAAAACAAACTATCAACTCTCAAGCGAGTGCTTGATGACGTGTTTAGTCTAAAGTTAGACTTTAATGCACCTAGTACAAAACTAGAAAAAATTAAAGAATCTACACAGAAAAAAATTACAAGTTTAAGAGAAAACGGTCAAGACGTTAGTAACAAAGACTTTCAAAAGCTACTATTAATTGCGGAAGGAATGGACATGGCAATAGAGAAAAAGAAGCTAGAAGAATCAGCTGATTTAGATCAAGCTGAAGTACTACTAGCCGCTAAACAAATGGCAGATGATTTACAAAAAATGGCTGAAAACTTAGCAAGTATGCAAGTTGAAGACTTAATGAGTATTCATAATGCAATGAAAGAACAAGTAGGTACAGCAGAAGCAGACGCATTTAATTCAAGTGCAGAATCAGCAATTGGCGCGGCGTTAGATGCAGTTAAATCTGCAAACGAGCAAGTTGGAAATGCAGTACTAACAGCACAAGGAATGGCACCTGAGCAAACAGACATGGATATGGCTGTTGAACCAGAAGGCGATTTTGGCATGGGAGTTGACGCTCCAATGGACGAGCCAGCAATGGACGATGATTTTGGCGGAGCTGATGCAGCAGACGTTGATTCAGACATTGACGGACGTGAGATGAAAGAAGATGCTTACTTATCAGCAGTGCGTACTATTAAAGAAGCACAAGCAGAAGGCAAAGTTTCTCCAGCTATTCTCAAGCAAGCATTTGCACAGTTAAAGAAGAAGTAAGAATGAGATACAACGATTTAATAAAGCATACTCTGATAGATTTATTGTCAGTAATGACTGCAGAAGGAGCGACTTCGTTATCGTTGGAAACATTAGAAAAAACGTTAGATGCACAAAACATGCATGTTGATGGACAGGAACTTAAACAACTACTTGACAGTATCCCCATTGTAAATACTGTTAAGGATGATGTAGTGTTTTTCAACAAAGATAGTGTTGACGCACCTGATAAGAAAACACAGGATAATACAGTTTCCAAACTGGCTAAGAAAAAAGTAGATAAAGAGATGAGCAAATGAATATAGGATTAAACGCAGCACAAGCTAGAGCCAAAAGTTCGCAAGACATGGTTGTTTTCAACGAATGTACTGCGATTATGAAAGCTATTATAACTACAAGTGCAACAGGCGTTTATGAAACATATGTTGCAGATGCTACTACAATGACTGAGTGTACACCTAGTACAACAAAAATTGGTACTGTAAATGCACCAACAGTTACAGTAGGGCAGACGTTAATTATTAATTCAACTACAATTACACTAGGAACGTCAGGTACGAACTTAAATGCTATTGTTGCGGATATTAATGATGCAGCAGTAACAGGTGTTACTGCAACTAAAGATGCTGGATACCTAGTGTTAACCATTGTTCTTAGCGCATCAACAACTTGGTCGTATGAAATTGGTACAGGAACAGCAAATACAGGGTTAGGGTTTACAGATGGTATATATGTACCACCTACACCTACTAGCACAACGTATTTCAGTTCATGGCAAGGAGCTCTAACAGACAGAGCGTTAGACAATCAAATGAACACAGTAATTAAATATTTTGGTAACCTAGGTTACAAACTAAACAGACTAACAAATTCTGCTACTGGAAAGACTTTCAGATGGCACGTATATTGGTAACATAACAGGAGAATACCACATGGCACACACGTTAACACATAAAGTATCAACAGAACTAGTAGACAGAACATCAGGTAAAATTGGTGATGACAGTATAATAAGCGCCGAAGCTATGGCAATACATCAGGCATATGTTGCCGATGACAGAATTACAGGTGTTCAAGTACAGGACCTTGTCAATGCAGAAGATGGCGAACCAGACACATTTACTCAAGTAATTATGTTTTCTGATTCAGCAACATGCGATGCATACTTAGCAGAAATGGCAGCGATTGACGAAGTTGAAACAAGTGGTGCGTCACGCTCGGAGCAAGTAAGAGCAGACGTATAATCAATGAAAGATTTACAAGCATCAATTGATGCTGCGAACCGTTCTAAAATATGCGCTCGTAACTATAGCGACAAACCAGTACCAGATGAATTAATAGATCACCTATTAAAAATTACATGTGGCGGACCATATAAACAAGGCCGCCGCTACTTTGATGTGTATGCTATTACAGATCCAGCCAAGTGTAAAGAAATTTGGAATCCCCACACTGCAAGACCAGACGAACAAGCAAGATTAGACTCAACAGCAAGAAAAAACAAAGATGGAACACCAACTACTTTTATTGGTAATGCACAAGTATTAGCACCAGTTTTATTTGTATTCATGCGATGCGAACCAACTCCAGAGTATCCAAAAGAAGAAATGTGGAATCCAACTGACAATGACAAGGCTGCCGAAAGTAGACAAAACGGTCATTTTGCCGTTGGAACTGCTATGGGTATGTTAGTATTTGAAGCAAATAGACAAGGGTTGCATACAGGTAATTGTTTATGCTTTGAAAACGAACCAGTTACAGAACTAATGCAGAAATGGACCGGACGTACAGTTAATCTTGGAACAGCAAACCTAATAGTTGGCGCCGGGTATCCACAAGAAAAATGGGGAGACACAGACACCGAAACACAAATGCGCGAACACCCCATTGTAGTAGATCATTCCTATCACACTGAGACAATTTTGCGAGACGACCCAAAGTATTATAGGATCACATAAATGTCAACTTCATCTTTAAAGATAGCCTTTATAGGGTGTAGTCATTTTTCTGCACATGATGTTCCTGGTCAAGAGAAAAATAACTGGACATATCAATTTTACAAAAAATACCCACAACACCAATACAGAAACTATTCTAGAGGCGGACAAGGAATAGACCATTACCAATGGCACTTACTTGATGCTAAAATATGGGGTGCTGATATTGTGTTCGTAAATAGAACATACATGGGAAGATATGCCTTACAATTTGAAGCCAACGAATCAGGAATGCATGGTTACCAAGTAATTTATTCAGACGATAATTGGGAAGAAGTAGCGCCAATGTGGGATGTAGTATGGGGCAGTGTAAACAGTGGTCCATTTTTTTGTTGGGGTCCAGCAACAATACAAAACACATGTGAGACTGTAGATATAGAAAAGTACTTTAACAGCAACATTAATTTTTGGAAAGTTCAGCACACTAACCATGCAACACGACTTGATTATGAACTAAAGTGGTATGGTAATATAGATAAGTTATATAACTTTGACCATTTATTTTTAATGGATTGGAACTCTTACACACATGCATCACCCGACATGGGCCCGGACGCAGCCCGACAATTCCCAACTAGTTCTACTACGTGGGACATGCCAGTAGAAAACTTCTTTTTAAAAAGACACAATGATCAGCAGCACCAAGATGTTCTTCCACTTGACAATTGTGAAAAAATACCTCGTTGGTGCGTAAGTAAATATGACACTCATTTTGGCCCAGATGCTAATTTATTGTTACTTAATGAGTATGTCCTCGCAAATCCTAAAGTAAAAAAAGCTCTAAATATCTAG